>Ga0105359_10002269_pt1 | contig 15943 bp, 14 predicted proteins | sample GOMGulsemesocosm_6_FD_83659 | JGI IMG/M metagenome (GOLD analysis project Ga0105359, IMG submission 83659) | Methane-oxidizing microbial communities from mesocosms in the Gulf of Mexico - GOM8C Gulf of Mexico | ecosystem: Environmental > Aquatic > Marine > Cold seeps | place: Gulf of Mexico...
CACAGCAAGTGCAACAGGCGGAACGACTCCTTATAATTATGCTTGGAATACTGGTGGAACAGCAGGTTTAGAAACAAGTTTAGGAGCAGGAAACTATAATGCTACGATAACTGATGCTAACGGGTGTACTGCAAACACAAGTATTACAATTACAGAACCAGCAGTATTAGTTGCGGTATCATTAGTGAATAGCACATTAGACTGTAATGGAAATAATGATGGACAAATCACAGCAAGTGCAACGGGCGGAACGACTCCTTATAATTATGCTTGGAATACTGGTGGAACAGCAGGTTTAAAAACAGATTTAGGAGCAGGAAACTATAGTGCTACGATAACTGATGCTAACGGATGCACCGCAAATACAAGTGTAACGCTTACAGAGCCAGATGCGATTATAGGTACGGATATACAAATAGCATGTGATACTTATGATTGGATTGATGGAAATACTTATACAACCTCAAACAACACAGCCACACATATTTTAACTAATGCAACCGGTTGTGATTCTATTGTAACTTTAGATTTAACAATTAAAGCTACTGATGCCACTACTGACGTAGTTACTGCATGTGACTCAATAGTTTGGATTGATGTAAATACCTATACAACTTCAAACACTACAGCAACACATTTACTTACGAATACTAATGGTTGTGATTCAATAGTAACACTTGATTTAACAATCAACAATTCGACTTTTTTCTCTAGTACAGAAGCAGCATGTGATTCTTACACATGGGTGAATGGCGTAACATATACTACAAGTTCATCTCTTACAAACGAGATTACTTATACATTATTAAATGCAGTAGGATGTCAACTAACAATGAATCTCGATTTAACAATTAGTAACTCTACTACTGGAACAGATGTACAAACAGCTTGTGATACTTACACTTGGATTGATGGAAATATTTATACATCCTCAAATAACGTTGCTACACATACATTAACAAATGCTGTCGGGTGTGATTCTGTCATCACCTTAAACCTTACTATTAACACACCAATAGATTTAACAATCACTAATAATTCCCCTACTTTAACTTCAAATCAAGTAGGAGCAAGTTATGAATGGATAGATTGTAATACAGGAGCTGCAATCATTCCTGCAGAAACAGGTCAAAATTTTGTTTCTACTACTAATGGAGACTATGCAGTAATTGTTAGCATTGGAAATTGTTCTGACACTTCAAATTGTGAAAGCATAACAGGTGTTGGAATAGAGGATTTTGAAAATAGGCAATCTATTAGTATATATCCAAATCCAACTAACGGAATTTTAACTGTTGAATTATCTGACATTACAAATGTTAGTTCAATTATAGTTTATAATATGTTAGGTAAAATTGTAATCAATACTCAATTTATTGAAAACGAAACAATAATTGACTTAGAAAAATTTAACAAAGGTGTCTATTTTATAAATATTCAAACTGAAAAAGGAAACATTTTAAGAAAAATAGTTCTTCAATAAAACAAAAAAAAGTTAAAAAAGTCTCACCTCACGGTGGGGCTTTTTTGTTTTATTACTATGTCATTTATAAAATGAATAAACGAAAGGTTAAAAAAAAGGAACCACAAAACATGTCACGATTTATAAATTGTAATAAGAAAAACCATATAACACAAGGTTTGAATTATGGTAAAACATAAGTTAATGCATTTCAAATTCAGAAAATTGTACAAAATCAAACTCAAGAAAATCATACTTAATACAGAGTTAGTTCAGTAGGTAAAGTGAGATTCCTTGATTTCATAGAACTCCAACAGTAATTGGAACTTTTAAAAGTGATTTTGGTAATAAGATATGAAAGTCCCAATCGCTATCAATATGAAGATTTATCACTTTATAAACCTTTCAGATGATAGGAAACATTAGAGGAAACTAAAAAATAATTTTAGTAATAACAAAAAACATGAATCAAAGATATTTGTTAATATTACTTATACTAAAAAATATTGAAGGATAAAGAGTTCTCTAAATGTGCTCTAATCCGTAATCGTTTTGAAAGTTGTACTAGTGGAAACTGTAATTTCTCAATAACTAAGATTCAAGGAGCTAGTTTTAGAAATACAGAATTTAAGTAATCTAAAGTTATAGGTATTGATTTTCAAAATGTAATAAATTTCATTTGACATATTCGTTCTACAAATGTAGTATATAATATTACCGTATTTTGGCACAGAATTGTCAAAAAACAAAGTTTGATACATGCTCATTAATGGAGACTGATTTCCCTGAATCAAACCTATCCACCTCAGTATCTTCCAACTACAATTTAACAAGTGTAATATTTTCGTATACTATACTTGAAAAAGTAGACTTCAGGACTACAATTAACTTTGTTATAGATCCAGATTTTAACAAATTTAAAAAAGCCTAGTTTTCTAGTTTATACCTTGACGTTTTAAGCCTAATGGGACGTATTGGAACTGCGTTTCTATTTATTTATAGAGTTTATCTTTTAATTCCATATTGGAATGTAATCACCACTTTGCCACTTATCATTTTAAAATTAGTCCTATTTTTCATTCTAATTGGTAGCACTTGGTAAAACTGAATTTATTACTGGAGATATTGGTTAAGGAAGTAGTGACAGCAGTGACGTAGGAATCACAAGAGTTGAAGATGCTACCAAAAAATCTGGATTTAAATTATTAGGAGATATTAATTTTGAAGAAGTTTCAAAAAAAACAGCGTCCATTATACCAGTACCTGTAGGTGTTGGTCCAATGACAATTGAATCACTATTAATGAATACATTTAAAGCGCATCATTTTTTATTTTTAAATTTTATAGAAAAACAAGCACCTGCATTATTATACATTGCTAACTCACCATCAATCTGATCTATTAAGGTCGTGATTATTTCCATACCGAGTGTCGATTGCTTTTCAAGATTGAAATCAGCCTTAAATCCAACTCCATTATCTCTTATCCTCAATGTAAACAACTCTCCTTCCGAAGTCAAACTAACATTTAAACAGGGATTCTCAATATTATGAAATGCATGTTTTAAAGCGTTTGTAAATAATTCAGACACAACAATACCCAAAGGTACTGCTATATCTAAATTTAATAAAACCTCTTCACTATCTAAATAACACTTCAGATCATTATTAATTAATTGTTGGGTAGATAATATTTCACCCAAGTATGATTTAAAATCAACTTGACCAAGTGTATCATTTTGATATAATTTCTGATGAATCATAGCTATGGCATGGACACGTGCCCTACTCTGATTTAAGACTTCTAATACACTTTCATCTGTAACTGAATTAGACTGTAAAGACATTAATGATGAAATGATTTGTAAATTATTCTTAACTCTATGATGAATTTCTTTAATCAATAATTCTTGCTTTTCTTGATGGGCTAATATTTCTATATTTTTAGTTCTTAAAACCAACATGTTTTTTTGTAGTATTTCATCTCTAAAGTGTAATATTCTACTAAAATAAATTACGATAATTATGATAATATTCGCAGTACCTACAAGGTTTATGAGGTTTACATTGCTAATAAAGGTTCTAGATAATTCAAATTGTGTTTCTACATCAAAATAGAGATACCACAAGATAAAACCAATGATAACAATGCTAAGATTAAAACATATAATAATCATTTTTGACCACTTATAATTCAAAAGGAAAACTAAATTAAGGAGGAATAAATAGTAATAGAAACCTAAGGACCAACCTAAAAAATGAATATGAATAGTAACTTCAGCGCAAACTGTATAAGCTAAAACAAAAAAAACGGTTTGGGTTGAAATTTTATTTTTTTTCAATGCCGTTAATAAACTTAAAAAAATTACAGACCCCAAAAGAGGTGATAAAATAATTGGATACCCCTCAACTAGAATTAATAAACAGATTATATACAAATTCGTTACAACCCCCAAATAAATGCTAGGTATAAGAGCTTGTCTAAATCTGTCTTTTTGCTTAATTACATTCAAAATAATCTTTTGTTTTAGAAAAAATTGTAATATAAATATTTTATTTACAAACGAAACTTTTAGATACTCTTATTTTCTTACTTAGTGCATACTATGTTTTAATATATTCTTTTTTAATAACACCTTTGAAAATTAAAATAAACTAAACATATTGAATCTATTCAATATATTCATTGTACTATCAGTAAATTGGAAAAGTACATTTTACACAAAAGCATAATCTGTAAACAAAAACACAATAGTATTAACAACTTGAAATGAAAACAACTTAAAAAAATAACAGGTCTCTTAAAACCATGTTTTTTCAATACTATCTTAAATACTTTTTTTTAATTAAAACTTCCGCACCTTTGTATTAAATTAAAGTATTGTGAATTTTAAAGACAAAGAACTTATCATATTTGACTTTGATGGAACCCTTATTAATAGTATTCCAGATTTGACATTGGCACTAAACAAAATGTTGCATTTTTATAATTTATCACCGTTAACAGTGACAGATGTCACCCCTTTCATTGGAAATGGTGCTAAACCCCTAGTGAAGAGAGCACTAAGACACGCCATTCAAAATAAAGAGCTTTCTGAAGAATATATAAGAGAAGCTTTTGATATTTATTTTTCTGCTTACAAGGAAGTTACTTGTGACAAAACCTATATGTATCCAGGTGTATTTGAAACGTTAAACTATTTAAAAAATAAAGGATATAAAATGGTCATATGTACTAATAAAACTTTTGGCTTTATTGAACCAATTTTGAATAAATTAGCCATAAAACATTTCTTTAATAATTGGATTGGTGAAGATTCATTGTCTGAGAAAAAGCCAAGTGCCACACCACTATTCTACTTAGCTAATGAGATGAACATAAGTAAAGAAAAATGTGTGATGATTGGTGATTCTAAAAATGATATCCTTGCAGCTAAAAATTCAGGCATGGGAAGTATTGGTGTTAGTTATGGATACAATTACAACGAAAACATTTCAGATTACAACCCTACCTTAGTAGTAGATAATTTTGCCGATTTGCAACAGCTATTTTAATATGGAAAAAATTTACAATATTGGTATTGTTGGGGGGGGAGTTTCAGGTGTTGTTATCGCATTGGAATTAGCGGAATATGGTATAGAATCCATTCTGTTCGAAAATCAAAAAAGTGTTGTCAACGGCCCTCCGTTTTGTCATTTACATGCTGGAGGAAATTTATACCCAGATATATCTGATGTACAATGCAAAGTTTTGATGAAACAATCAATAGATATGGCCCGCTTATTCCCGAATTCTATTGACGAAAGACCTACATTTATTAGTATCCCTAAATCGGAAAAATATGAGGTCGATAAAATAAAAAATCGTCTTGACATGTTAGTAGAACATTATAAGGGATTAATAGATGAAGATCCTGCTAACGAAATTTTAGGTTCTCCCAATGAATATTATAAATCATTTACTAAAGAAAATTTAATTGAACTGGCAAAACAACCAACATTTAAACAACCTAATTCATTAAATGAATGGATGTCTAATGCTATAAAATTAATTGATTACGAAAAGTTGAAAACTCCTGTATTCTTAGTTCAAGAGTATGGATGGAATCTTTTTAGACTAGGAGCACAAGCTCAATTAGCTTTGACTAAAACTAAAAAGTGTAATCTAAAAATAAATACAAAGGTCAAGAGTATTAAAGATGTTCGAAATCAAAACTTAGATTATAACTGGGAAATATGCACAGCAGAAAAGGTTTACAAAGTTAATTATTTAGTGAATTCTTGCGGCTTTAAGACTGGAGACATGGATGAATCACTCCATTTAAACACAGAACGATTAATTGAATTTAAAGCGGCTTATATTGCTAAGTGCCCTTCCCTATCTGGATTAATCCCAGAACTTGTTTTTCATGGTGAACGTGGCACACCAAACGGAATTGCCCAACTTACACCTTATTGTGAAGACTATTATCAAATTCATGGAATGACAACTGACATTACGTTATTCAAAGATGGATTAGTACAATCTAAAGTTAATGAAATACAACCCGAATTTAATGAGGCTATAAGTCAAAAATTATCTCATGGTTGGCATAAAGATGAAATTAAAATTAGGACTGAAAATGCAATAGCTTTTGTTACTAAATTTGTTCCTAAATTCGAATCTGCAACGGTTGGAGGCCCCCCATTATTTGGAGCACAGCAAATTCATGGTGATGACCCAAAACTCAGAGTTGGTGAAGTTAGTTTTCCTAGTACATCATACGCAAGAAGTGAAATCATTAAGGCTTCATCTGCCCTGGCCGTTTCTAATAAAATTATAAAGAAAATTCAGGAAGAAGAAATTATTCCATTGATTCATAATAAAACAAATAGAAATTTTTTATTAGAACGTATTTCTAAAAAAGAAATTGACAAATTAGCTGGTGAATTAGCTATTCAGCGTGGATATCCCAAAGCACTATCTAAACTAGTAATTGAAAGAGAATAATTAAAGTAAAACATAATATTGAGAAATACGCTCCTTGAGGGAAAATCGTTTACATAACGCTAAGAATTATTCAAAAATTAGTAATACATTGACATCTGGATAAAAAACAAAGCAGTATGCTTTTTTTATGAACACATAAAATTTAAAAGAATGAAATTAGCCTCTGCTCAAATAAATTGTATTCATGGAGAGATTCAAAATAATTTGAATAAACATTACAAGACAATTGAATTAGCAATTGAAAATAATGTCCAGTTGATTACTTTTCCAGAAATGTCAATAACTGGGTATTGTAGGAAAGAAGCAAAGGATTTTACATTTGATGAATATGACTCTCGATTAAATATATTAAAAGAATTAGCTAAAAATGGTAACATAATTATTGTTGTGGGTGCTCCTATAGAAATAAAACAAAGACTGTATATTGGATCCTTTGTAATTCATCCAAATAAACAAATTATGATTTACACCAAACAGTTTTTACATAGCGGTGAAAACCTTTATTTTAACGCTTCTTTTAACTATAATCCAATTATTAATCTAGAGGACGAAACTATTAGCCTAGCCATTTGTTCAGATATAAACAATGAAGAACACCCAAGAAATGCTATCAAAAATAAGTGCTCAATTTATTTACCAAGTATTTTTTATTCCAAAAATGGAATAAGCTTAGGTTTTGAACAACTTAGAAATTACGCTCAGAAGTATTCACTTAATATATTAATGTCAAATTATGTTGGCAAATTGTGGGACATAGAATCTGGAGGAAAAAGTGCATTCTGGAATTCTGAAGGTGAATTAATTGATAATTTGAACTCAACCGATAATGGAATTTTAATTGTTGAGAAAAAAAAAAATACATGGAGAACACAAAAGGTTAAACTTAGCACTATTTAACTTTAAGCATAATTAATTCCACCTATCATGGTAACAACAAAATACTTTGCTACAAGAATAATATATTCAAAACTTTGGTAGATTCATTTAAGTGCTGGTTTCCAAAGTTAAAAAGAAAAATCTCCCACTTTTTTATTTTAAGTGACATAATTATTTCGAATGTAAATGGTAAGTTTGTACAATAAACCATTTAGGAAAGAGAATAATTAATAATCGGAAATATAAAATTTAAACGACAGATTTAAAAACAATTGAGATAGCAATATCTGATCATAGACTTGAAGTTGACAAATGGAAACCAAACAGATAATAATGAATAACTTGCAAAAGCACTCTAATTATTTGATTACATATATAACCTAAGAAATAGATGACATTCAAAAAAACAACCCTCTTCATAGTAATGTTTTTATCAGTAATAAAGTTAATTGCGCAAGAAACTGACACTACTTTCTTTCCGAAATTTATTTCTTATTCTGAAGACCCAATCATTGATTGGAATGATTTAATGGTTGGGTCTTGGGCTGATCCAACCATATTAAAAATGAATAATGAGTACATTATGTATACTTCAGCTATGCATGGTGGGGTTTCAACACCAGAACCAATAAGTATTTATAGATTTACATCAGTAGATGGTTACGATTGGAATATGAGCCCATCCACTCCTATACTTGAACCAGCTAATGGAACCTATTTTCAAGGTGGTATTGAAACGCCTAATGCGGTTTATTTTAATGGTATGTACCATATGTATAACACAGTTTATCTTCAAAATATTCCTTCCTTATTTAAAATTTCTCATGCTACTTCATTGGATGGAATTAATTGGATAATGGATGCTGAACCTGCTTTATTTCCTGACTCAATATTAAATTGGATGAGTAAAATAGTTGCTGAACCTGGTGCTTTAGTCAAAAATGACACTTTGTATTTATTTTACACAGCCATTGGTTTCAACGGGAATGTGAGTATAGGGCTTGTTCGTAGTGTAGATGGAACTACTTATTTTGACACCACACAAGTAGTTACTATTCCTAATGACATTTATCCAGTAAGTGAAGGTTATTTAGGTGTTAGTACACCTGATGCAACTCTTGTGGGAGATACAATTTATCTTTTTACTGATTTAGTACGTACTGATCAACATACGTATTGGAATCAGGTTTGCTTACATCAATTTAAGTCATATGGTGATATAAACAACTGGTATTATGACACTACCAACATTCATATGAGTGAAGATTTTAATTGGACGAATGGAAATTACTTATCTCAACTTTTAGGAGCAACACCATTAATGGATGGTAATAGGCTTCGACTATGGTATTGGGGATATAATTTAGCTGAGATTGAACTATTAGACACCACTTATCATGTGAACCAAGTAGGACCAATTGCTATTCCCAACCCAGGACATTGGGGAATTGGAACATCTGAATACGTTTTTACGAATATGGCCAACACCTCAAATTTACATTTGAAAAACACTCCTATTTCAATAAACACGTATAATAATAAAGGAAAAGTTTGGGTCTCAAACTCATCACTTTCAACGTTATCAATTTTTTCAATTACAGGGCAATTATTATTTAAAAACACGTTTACTGAAACGCTCAATTTCAACATTAACCATAAAGGTTTAGTTTTCATACATGTTGTTAATGAAAATTCGGTTATTACTAAAAAACACATTTCAACGAATTAACCCCTATAAGAAATACTATTAATTTTAAATCATGAAAGAGACTTCAGAAAATGTAATTAGTCAACATATATTGATCAAAAGGTGTTTTTTTCAACGCAACAAACTAAAGATGTTAACTTTAGATTAAGTCAACTTAAAAAGTTGAAATCTTCAATTTTAAAAAATAGGTCAGCCCTTGAAGACGCCTTATGGAAAGACCTTCATAAATCACCTGAAGAGTCTTATATTACTGAAATAAGTGTAGTGATTGGAGAGCTTAATCATCATATTAAACACTTAAAAAAATGGACAAAAGCTAAAAAAGTTCATACTCCATTCTATTTACTCCCGTCTAGAAGTAAAATCATTTTTGAACCTTTAGGTTTATCCTTAATTATTGCGCCGTGGAATTACCCGTTTCAATTACTAATAAATCCTTTGATTGGCTCAATTTCAGCAGGTGGTTGCAGTATCATAAAGCCATCATCTTATACCCCAACTGTTGCTTCAGTTATAAACAGTATGATTGCAGAAGTGTTCGATCCAAAATACATTGCTGTGATTATTGGCGGAAGATCAATAAATACATATTTGTTTAAGCAAAAATTTGACATCATATTCTTTACAGGAAGTACAAATGTTGGAAAATTAGTAATGAAAGCAGCTGCAGAGCATTTGACACCTGTAATATTAGAGCTAGGCGGAAAAAGTCCTTGTATTGTAGATTCTAATGCGAATATAGATATTGCTGCAAAACGTATTGCATGGGGTAAATTAATAAATGCTGGTCAAACTTGTATTGCGCCAGATTATTTATTTGCACATTCGTCTATTAAAGAAGAATTACTAACTAAAATTGCAGCTAATTTTAAAGAAATCTATAGTGATAATTGTAAGGAGAGTCGATTCTACCCACGCATCATAAATAAACGTGCAGTTAATCGATTAGAGGACCTCCTAAAACAAGGTAAGATTCATACCGGTGGAGAAATTGATAAAGAAGAGCTGTTTATTTCTCCAACAATCATAGATAATGTAGAACCTGATTTTTTAATCATGCAAAACGAAATTTTTGGTCCAATTCTACCGGTTATGTCTTTTGATCATATTGATGAACCGATTTCTTACATTAACAAGAAAGATAAGCCTTTAGCATTTTATTATTTTGGCACCAATAAACAAGCTAAGTCAGTTTTATCTAAAACAACTTCAGGTGGAGTCTGTGTGAATGACACAATTATGCATATTGCTAACCACAACTTACCCTTTGGAGGTGTTGGAAGCAGTGGTATGGGTAAATATCATGGTAAAGAAAGTTTCCTAGTATTTAGTAATCGTAGAGGTGTAATTACTACACCAACTTGGATAGATTTACCATTAAAGTATGTACCGTTTAAACACTTCAAATTGATCGAGAGAATACTATAATTAGCAATAAACAGGTGACAAAAAAAAGGATGAGCTGAAAATAGGCTAATTTAATGGAAATCGAACTTCATACACTGCACCATTATCATTGTAAAATTTAAATTCTCCATCAAGTTGTTGCGTTAAGTCATTAATTAATTCTAGTCCTAAAAAATTCTCATTAGGTATAGGAATGTTTTCAGGAAAACCAATACCATTATCAGTATATCTAATTAAAACAGTGTTGTTTGAAAGTGTTCCATAAACTTTAAATGCACCATTACCTCTCCCCTCACAATGTTTGAAGTAATTTACTCCAATTTCATTAATAATTATACCTAATGAGATAGCGTTCTCAATATTTACAAGAATATTATCTGAAACATCTATTTCAAAATCACCTGACTTATCACTGTAAAGCGAAGCTAAATTATCAATTAATTCTTCTGTGAAATCCTTCAAACCGATTTGACTAAAATTAGAAGTTTGCTTCATTCTTTGATGAACTAATGACATGGAAATAATCCTACTTTGTGTATCTTTCAATAGGTTAGAATTCTCTTTATTTTTTAATTTTGAGATTTGTAGGTTTATCAAACTAACAATTAATTGTAAATTATTTTGTACTCTATGATGTACTTCTTTTAATAATAATTCTTTTTCTTTTTCAATAACAACACCTTGTTCATGAATAATTTTACGTTGTACAAATGACAATCGACTATTTGATTCAGAAACCCGTCCAGCAAAGATTACAAATACTAAAGTCATCCATGAAACAAAAATATTAAACAATGCCTCATCAGTAGTTAGATTAGTGTATAACGTAATATAAATATGATATGTAACAGTGTAGGATAAAACAGCAAAAAATGCTAGGATCCATCTTAACCGCACCATATATAGTCCAAAAAAAACAATGAAAATTAGTACTGGTAAAATTAAAACATCTCCTTTGGGAAAGAAATCACAAAAATAAATGGCATACAAACCAGCCTAAGCATTTGATAATGCACCAAGTCCGTGATAATAATTTAATAGTTTTGTTTTGAATGTAGCATAGATTATAAAACCAAATAATGAACCAATATAAACAAAGGTAAACGTTCCTAACCACTGAAAATGGTCAGGAATAATAATATAAACTAAAGAAATCCCACTATACCAAGATAAAATTGATATTATAATTCCAAAACGTAGCTGTTTCCTTATACTATTATTGTAGTATTCTTTATAGGTGCTTTCAATTACTTTATCTTTAAAAGCTAATGTAAATCTATTCTGTTTAATTGCTTCCATTTTTCAATCATTGATGATGATTTTTACTAATCTAACCAATTTATTTTAAAATAGCGTACGTTTTTCATTCAATTTATTTAATGTAACTTTTTCTATAAAAATATGTATCTAGAAAAACAACTCTGCTTTTCCAGTTTAATGACAACAATCATAAAACTCACTTAACCATATATATATCAACACCTTCTTACTGAACTAAGCTAACTGTTTTTAATATTTTGGAGATTACGCTACTATTTTAAACAGATAATTAATGATTATGAGTATATTGTGGTTTGAAAAAATATAAAATTTTGACTTGTTTATATAAGTTGTTCTGTTGATTTTCTAATAATAAAGCTCAATGCTACTTATTCTTTAGAGCTATCAACAAGACTAATCATTTAATGTAAACGGCATATTTTTTAACTTATACTTACTGTAGTCTTTCATTTTATAAAGAATCAATGACTGTAGTTATGATACAAATTAATTATACTTAACTTATGTTAGATTACGTAATTATTGGAGGTGCACAAGCAGGATTATCTATGGCGTACCATTTGACAAAAATGTCGAAAAATTTCATTGTAGTAGATGGAGACAAAGAAATTGGCTCATCATGGTTAAACAGATGGGATTCATTACAGCTTTTTACACCAACAGAATATAATAATTTACCAGGTTTAAAATTTGATGCCCCTAAAGGGTATTACCCTAATAAAATTGAAGTTGCAAACTATTTTAAATCTTATGTTAAAGAGTTTAATATCCCTGTTCAATTAAATACATTAATTACGTCCGTTAAAAAAACAAAAGATGGATTTCACATTTTACATAAAGACGGTGAGTTTGAAGCTAAAAATGTAATTATTGCAACAGGTCCTTTCCATATACCTTATACCCCCCCTTGTCACACAAAAATATCTAAAAACACGATTCAGATGCATAGTAATTATTACAGTGCACCACATCAGCTACAAGCTGGTGACACGTTAGTTGTAGGTGGTGGTGATTCTGGATATCAAATATTAAATGAAATTTCTAAAGATAAATCTAGAACAGTTTATTTTTCTGGTGACACAAACGTGAAATCAATTCCTGAGCAATTTTTAGGAAAAACATTATGGTGGTGGCTCACGCTTATAGGGTTTTTAAGTTATAATAAATATAGCTGGATAGGTAAGCGATTAAGCAACATTACTCAACCAATAATTGGAACAGATACTAAAGAAATATTATCAAGAAAAAATGTGATTTCCGCAGGAAGAACCAATGATGCTCTTAATGAAGATATTCACTTTGAAAGTGGAAAAGTATCTACAATAAAAAATATAATTTGGGCTACAGGTTATCGTACAAATTTTAAATGGATTGAAGGCTTGGAATTAGATGCAGACCATTACCCAAAAAATTATAGAGGGGTAAGTAATATAAAAGGTCTCTATTTTATTGGTCTACCTTGGATGTTTACCAGAGGTTCTGCTACATTAGGTGGTGTATCTAAAGATGCACACTATTTGGCTAATCTAATGAAAGAGGAAAACTAATTAAATAGTACTTTTTTTAGGTACTTAATTAAAAATTCTTGAATCTGTTTTAACTAGTAATGATAAACAAGATAAATACAACTTTAGAAGAGAATCTTAAATTTGCCGAAAATCGAATTTATAAGAAAGTCAACTTGCAAATTTCTGATTTGAAAATCAAAAAAGAAGGAAAAGAATACCAAGCATGTCGATATAAGTTAAACACCAAAACTGTTTATAGTAGATTTTCAAAAATAACACCAAAAAAAATTGGCCAATTTGTTACCTTTTGGAAAGGAACTTGGAAGGTATTACTGAACCGTATAGTGAAATTGATGAGTTCGATATTTTAATTATAAATGTTAAAACTGAAAATAAATTTGGACAATTTATTTTCCCAAAGTCAATTTTAATAAAAAAGAGAATCATTTCTACATTAAAAAAAGAAGGTAAAAGAGGCTTTAGAGTTTATCCCATTTGGGATATTGCAATTAACAAACAAGCAAAGAAAACCCAAGAATGGCAATTGAATTATTTTTTTGAATTAAATCAAATAACCGATTTTACAATTGTAAATACCCTATATTTAAATAGCTAGTATATTCTCTAAGTTGTAAAAAATAAGTACATTTAACAATGTAGTATCAGAACGTATTTAAATATTTCCAATTATGACTAAAGAAAAATTTTCACTAACTAAACGTTTAAAAAGTTTTACTTACGCATTTAATGGATTAAGAATATTGATAAAAGAGGAACATAATTCTTGGCTTCATATTGTGACAATGATTATCGCTATACTTCTTGGTTTTGCCTTACATATAAGTTCTTCAGAATGGATTGGAATCATACTATCTATAGGTTTAGTAATATCCTTAGAATTAATAAATTCGGCTATTGAAAATTTAGCTGATTTTGGAACAACTGAATTGAATGATTTGATAAAGAAAACTAAAGATTTAGCAGCTGCCGGTGTGTTTTGGTCGGCCTTAACCGCTGTCATTATCGGTGGGCTTGTATTTCTACCAAAATTGTTAAATTTAATTTAATATTAAACTATTTTCTAATTAAGTAACTGATTAACTAAAAGCAATATCCCACCTACACCTAACAAAACAAGCCCTAAAGTCAAGCCAACTATAAAACCTCCTATCGCTTCAATCAATAGCAGAAAAAGAATAAATAGTACTAAGAGAAGTAAAAAAAGTAGAAATCCTAAAAAACTTGCAGCAATTCCAATGCCACTTAATACAAGTGAAGAAAAAAGGTTTTCAAAACCTATAAAGCCTGACAATGCTATAAAACTAGTTAAAATAATTATTCCACCTAAAATCAATAATACTACTCCAATCGTTTTAAACAACTCATCTGAACCTAGAACAGCATTAGCAGAATACGTTTTACTCTTTTTAACTGATTCATCAAATTGAACTATATGCCCCCTAGTTTCTAACTCATGTATAACCTCTTTTTTAGGCACAACCTCTGTTCTCTTAGTATTTGAAAAGGAGTAATGAATAGGTTCTATATTTTGCTTTTCCTCAACAAAATATATCCCAATACCAAGTTCAACCGAATCACAAGTACTACCTTTAACTTCATCAGAAAAACTTAATTCTAACTCCTTTTTTTTAGAACTATTTTTATTCAAATGGCCAATGGTTGAATATTTTTTATGCCATTCAATAGTAACACCTCTTCTATGTACTCGTTTTGTAATTGTACAACTACTTAAAAACAAAATAATAACTAGAAATAGATGTTCTTTCATATTTAACTTACCGAATATTTATTTTCATCTATTAATAACTTTAAAGCCAGTTCTTCTATTTTTTTGATGAGCTGTATCTTTTTCATCTATAGAAGTCAAAGTTGCAATATATTTTTGATTTAAAATAATTAATTCACCATCTTTATTAACAATCTCTACAGGTTCAGATTCCCCATATCCTTTTGACTCTAGCCTTTTAGAATCTATTCCATTTTCTATAAGATAATCATAAACACTTTTGGCTCTACGAGAAGAAAGATCCAAGTTATACGAATCAGGCCCTACATGATCTGTATGGGATCTAATTTCTATTGAAATACCGTTATTTAACTCTAAGAATTTCACTACATTATCCAAAATCACTTTAGAACTTGGTCTAAGAGTAGACTTGTTAAAATCATACTCAATACCTTCAATCACCATCTCTCCATCAGGAATAAAGCTCAAATAAAAATCTTGCTCATATACTTTTGAGTCTGTCTCACCTATATTGGTAACTAGAGCTTGTCCAGCAAAGTATTCATCTTTCGTTGCTTTTAAGAATAACTCCACCTCTGGTATTAATATTTGTTCATAATATCCATTCTCATCTGTAACTAAACTAAAGTGTTCCCATTTAAATGATATATCTTTAACTTCAATAGTAGCATTTGGAATTGGTTCACCCGTATCTTCATTATAAACAAAACCTTTTAATAAAAAATTAATTTCAGCTACCTTAATCTGATAAACTTGATTACAAAATTGTTTTAAGTTATAAACAGTATCACACTCATTACAAAATTCCCTATCAGATGTTATGTAGCCAACATCCGACTCGTCATCTAAAATATAATAAGTGTCATCTCTACTTGAGTTAATCGGAGCACCAACATTCAATACTTGTTCAAAAGATTCATTATCCTCATTCCAATTACTTTTAA
>Ga0105359_10002274_pt1 | contig 15929 bp, 18 predicted proteins | sample GOMGulsemesocosm_6_FD_83659 | JGI IMG/M metagenome (GOLD analysis project Ga0105359, IMG submission 83659) | Methane-oxidizing microbial communities from mesocosms in the Gulf of Mexico - GOM8C Gulf of Mexico | ecosystem: Environmental > Aquatic > Marine > Cold seeps | place: Gulf of Mexico...
TCCATTAAGGTATTTTTAGAAAATTTATTACATATTTCTAAAATGGCTTCTTTATCAAATTCCATTGTTCTATTTTTATAGCGTAAAAATACTAATTCAACTTTTATTTCAATGAGAAATAGCCAATCAATTCTAGAAAACAATACTGTTAAATTAATTCCTTTACAAGAAAGTGATGCTTTTTTACTTGAAAACATAGCCTTTGAAAAAGATTTAATTTATTATTCCCCATCTAATATTTCCACTACTGGCACACTTAAAAATTATATCAAACAAGCATTAATCAATAGAGAAAAAGGTGGAGAATTACCTTTTATTATTTTTGATAAAATAAACCAACAATATGCCGGAAGTACACGATTTGGGTTTATTAATTCTAAAAACAAAACGATACATATTGGTTGGACATGGATTGGAAAAGCCTTTCAAGGCTCTGGAATAAATACACATATAAAGTTTCTAATGTTACAATATGCTTTTGAAACCCTTAATTTTGAAAAAGTATAATTTAGAATTGATGAACGAAACATACGTTCTAGAAAAGCTGTTGAGAAAATCGGTGGAACTTTAGAGGGAATTTTACGCAAGGACACCCTGATGCAGGATGGATTTAGAAGAAGTACTTGTTGTTATGGCATTTTAAAAGAAGAATGGCCAAAAATAAAAGAAAACATTTTTAAAGATTTTATATAAATTATGAATACTGAAAAAGACGTTTCGTATACGACAACTAATTCTTATTCTACCCTAAATGAAATGACCTCAAAAACAAAAAACGTGTGGTTTGTTTGTCATGGATTAGGATTTTTAAGTAGGTATTTTATTCAGTATTTTAATGAATTAAACCCTAAAGAAAATTATATTATTGCACCTCAAGCACAATCAAAACATTATTTAAAAAACCAATATAAACATGTTGGTGCTACTTGGCTAACAAAGGAAAAAACACAAAAAGAAATTCCTAATGTATTAAACTATCTTGATAGTGTTTATCAAGCAGAACAAATACCTACTGACTTAAACTTCATTGTTTTAGGGTTTTCTCAAGGAGTATCCGTGGCTACACGATGGATTGCACAGCGTAATATTAAATGTGATACACTTATATTGTATGCAGGTAAAGTACCCCGAGAATTTTCAACTGAAGACTTTAAACATATCCCTTCTATAAAACTTATAGTTGGCGACAAAGATGAATACATTACTCCAAGTGTTTTAGAAAATGAAAAAGAATATTCCTATGCTCTGTTTGAAAAACGTATTGAATACATCACTTTTGACGGGACACATGAAGTGAAACGAGATTTAATTAATGAGTTACTTTAAATCACATCTATTTTATCAAAAGTAAGTTTAAAAACGGCTCCAGACATATCTAATTGTTCTAAGGTTCCGTTTAATTGTTTGGTAAATATTTGAATTAATTTAACTCCAATACCTGTTGACTCATGTTCTTTTTTCACCCCTTCACCGTTATCTCCAATAATCATTTCATAACGTACCCCTTCAATATGTCTAATACTAACAGAAATTTCTCCTTCGCTTTTGTTTTTAAACCCGTGTTTTAGTGAATTTGTAATCATTTCATTGATAATCAAACCTAAAGGAACTAAGGTTCTCATCATTAAATTAACAGGCTCAATATTTATATTTAATTTTATTTTTTTATCTACAGCATAACTTTTTACCAAATCTTCTACTAATAAAGAAATATAATCTTGCACATCTATTTGATGAATATCATCGGAGCGATACATTTTTTCATGAAGTAAAGCCATGGATACAACCCTATTTCGTGTTTCTTTAAACATGGTGATAGCTTCTTCACTTTCTAACTTCCTTGATTGAAACTTAAGCAAACTATTGACTACTTGTAAATTATTCTTCACCCGATGATGAATTTCTTTAAGCATTGCTCTCTTCTCATCATTCTTTTTTTCTAAGGCCAAAAGTGAGCTTTCTAGTTTTTCTTCTATAATACTTCTTTTTACAATTTCTCTTTGAAGACTTCTATTCCATAGCAAAATAACAGAAATTATCAACAAGACTATTAATAACAAAACTCCCGTTATATAAATAATTTTGGTAACGTTAACACCATGCTCATACCGTACCTGTATCCACTCTATTTTTATAGCATTGTGTTTTTCTTGAGGAATAGTTTCAAAAACTTTATCAACAATACTAACCAACTCTGGCCAATCCTTTCTTACACCAAAGGACAAATCAGAGTTTTTATATTTTGTAGGAGCTGCTATTTTTATATTTGTAAAACCTTCTTTATTTATATAATAACTTACAACAGCAAGATTTCCAATAAAAGCATCAGTGTTACCAAAACTAACACTTTCGAGCGCTTCTTTAACATCCTTTTTATGATTGATTTTAATGTTAGGAAAATCTCTAGAAATCATTTCTGAAGTATAAAACCCTATAGGAAGTGCAATTTCTTTTCCATTTAAATCCTCTAATTCACCAATAAAATCATAATCTTTTCTAGTTACTATCACCAAGGGGAAAGACATATAAGGATTTGTGAAATTTAAAAAGCCTTTCCTCCTTTCATTCGCCGTTATCCCTGTAGCAATATCTACTTCACCAGTTTCTAATTTTTTAATTGTCTCTTCCCAAGTAATATTAGGTATTGGTCGTAAATCAATCCCTGTTTTATCTTCTACTATTTTAATATAATCTCCAATAATACCAGTGTATGTGGTATCTTTTTCATTATAAAACTCAAAAGGATGCCAAGTAGCATCATAACCATGATAAATTACTGGATGCTCTTTTATCCATATTTTTTCCGCTTCAGTAAATTCAATTTCCTGAGCATTAACGCTCCCTATTAGCGTAAATATTACTAGAGGTATTATTAGAAGATTTTTAATCATTTTCAAAAGATCTTACAACCTAAATAAATTTCCATCAAAGCCTCTAAGAATATTACTTCTTAGAAAGAATACACTAATAAATTATAGAAACAATATTGGTTGTATATTGTTTAAAGTTAAGGAATTATAATCTAATAATGAAATAGAATATTTCAACACAAACAAGACAACTTAAAGATCCTTAGGGAAGTTATAACCGCTATTTAAAAATATAAAGTGAAAATTTAATTTTTATCCGCCAACATAGGAACAAAGCGAAACTCTCCAAAAGTTTCCTTTTTAAATTCTGTAGTAGAGGTTCTTACATACAAATGCATTACTTGAGGATCGCTACCTATAGGAATAATTAATCTCCCTCCTATTTTTAACTGTGCTAACAATGGCTTTGGTACAAAAGGCGCACCAGCTGTTACAATAATACTATCAAAGGGCGCATATTCTGGTAAACCTTTATACCCATCACCAAATATGAGTTGCTTAGCTCGATACCCTAATTTTGGCAAAAATAATTTCGTTTTCTTAAACAATTCTTGCTGACGTTCAATTGAATATACTTTAACTCCCATCTCTAACAAAACTGCAGTTTGATATCCACAACCTGTACCAATTTCAAGCACTTGGTCGTTCTCCTTTAATTTCATTAATTCGGATTGAAAAGCTACCGTAAACGGATGAGAAATAGTTTGATCAGCACCAATAGGTAATGCTTTATTTTGATACGCATGTGCCTCAAAACTAGAATCTAAAAACAAATGACGAGGTACTTTATTCATGGCCTCCAATACCCTCGTATCAACAATACCTTTATCTTTCAATAATGAAATTAATTGCTTTCGTAATCCTTGATGTTTAAACGTATCTTTCAATGAAAATTTTTATTAAAATTTGTTTGATTTACATCCTTAAAAAGGGATGCTAATTTACAAAGCGTAAAATTATCTAATTTCAACCATTTCTCAACAAATAATCTTATTTTTGTTTGCATTACAAAAAAACAAGAACAATATGTTAAAAGCTGGAGTATTAGGAGCAGGTCATTTAGGAAAAATTCATTTGCGCTTACTTAATGAATCTAATAAATATGAATTAGTAGGGTTTTATGATCCCATTAAAGAAAATGCTCAGAAAATAGCTTCAGAATTTGGATACAAAGCTTTTGACACTATTCAAGAATTAATTGATGCTGTTGATGTGGTAGATATTGTTACTCCTACGCTTTCACACCATGATTGTGCAGTACAAGTAATCAAATCGAAAAAACATGTTTTATTGAAAAGCCAATTTCTAATACAGTTTTAGAAGCTGAAGAAATTGTACGTTTAGCAAAAGAAAACAATGTAAAAGGTCAAGTGGGACATGTGGAGCGGTTTAATCCGGCTTTTATTGCTGTTAAAAACAAAATCAAGAGCCCTATGTTTATTGAAACACATCGTTTAGCTGAATTTAATCCCCGTGGGACTGATGTTCCTGTGGTATTAGATTTAATGATTCATGATATTGATGCAATTTTAAGCGTTGTACAATCAAAAGTCACTAATGTTTCTGCAAGTGGTGTTTCTGTAATTAGTGAAACTCCTGATATTGCCAATGCTCGTTTAGAGTTTGAAAACGGATGTGTTGCCAATTTAACTTCTAGTAGAATCTCTTTAAAAAACATGCGCAAGTCACGTTTCTTTCAGAAAGACGCCTATATTTCTGTTGATTTTTTAGAGAAAAAATGTGAAGTAGTAAAAATGAAAGATGCCCCTGAAATACCAGGAGATTTTGATATGATTTTACAAAATGCAGAGGGGATTAAAAAACAAATTTATTTTGACAACCCAGATATTGATACCAATAATGCAATATTGGACGAGTTAGAAACTTTTGCTGATGCAATTAATAATGATACAACACCAATTGTTACTTTAGAAGATGGTACTGAAGCTTTACGTATCGCTCATCAAGTAATCAATTGCTTTAAACCCACCAGTGGGAATAACAAAAATAATTAAATAACCAGTTTTAGCTTGTTTGATTAAAACAATGCTTAAACTTTTAAACTCAAAAAAATGAAAAACGTAGCAGTAATTGGAGCTGGAACAATGGGAAATGGTATTGCACATACTTTTGCTCAATGTGGATATAAAGTTCAATTAATTGATATCGCACAAGATTCTTTAGATAAAGGTATGGCAACAATCGCCAAAAACCTTGACCGTATGGTGTCTAAAGAGAAAATTACTGAAGCAGATAAAACGGAGACTTTAGCAAATATTACTACGTACACTTCTATGAAAGAAGGTGTAGCGAATACTGGGCTAGTAGTTGAAGCTGCAACAGAAAACTTAAATCTTAAATTAAAAATATTTAAAGATTTAGATGAATTATGTCCTAAGGATACGATCCTTGCTACAAACACCTCTTCTATTTCTATTACACAAATAGCTGCAGTTACTTCAAGACCAGAGATGGTTATTGGTATGCACTTTATGAATCCAGTGCCAATTATGAAATTGGTAGAGATTATTAGAGGGTATAACACTTCTGATGAAGTTACCAATACAATCATGGAATTATCTAAGAACTTGAAAAAAGTTCCTACAGAAGTTAATGATTACCCAGGTTTTGTTGCCAACAGAATTTTAATGCCAATGATTAATGAAGCTATTGAAACATTATATAATGGTGTTGCGGGTGTAGAAGAAATTGATACGGTAATGAAATTAGGAATGGCACACCCAATGGGACCATTACAATTAGCCGATTTTATCGGTTTAGATGTATGTTTATCAATTTTAAATGTAATGCATGATGGATTTAAAAACCCTAAATATGCACCTTGTCCGTTATTAGTAAACATGGTAATGGCTGGGAAATTAGGCGTAAAATCTAAAGAAGGATTCTACGACTATTCTGAAAGTAGAAAAGCAGAAAAAGTAGCTAAAATGTTTGCTTAAATATATTGAATACATAATCAAACCTCACTTATTTCAAAATTTGTGAGGTTTTTTTATCTTATTTTTTTTTGTAGAATTAACAATGCATAAATAAAAGCAACTATTATAGCTTCAAATAACAATGTGGTTTTTATAAAAGACTATTATTACGAAAAACTAATTGATCTCACAGGTAAAAAACAAACTACTTAATGAAAGGATTATAATCCTTCAGTTGAAACGATACAGATGGAAATTCTTTTCTTTTTAGACAAGAGAATTGGGAAAAAGCTTGGGAAAATAAATAGGTTCAAAAAGATACAAATATAAATTCTCAACACTTCCTATGAAATATCATTTATCTAACTAAAAAACCATACATTTAAATATTAATTGTTAATTTAACATTACAATCAAAATCGTTTATTAAGAGTGCGAGAAACTATTTATATAACACCTTCTTTAAGGCTCTTGAGGAAGGTTTTAGAAAAGGAAAAGTTACTTTCAAACATTCTATTAAAGATTATGGGTAATAATTTAAAACTGTATGTAGTTTTTGAAAAAGAATTCACTGCAAATTTTAAGTTTTTTATAAATAAGATCAATGAGTAAAAAAGTCAACCTAAATTATCAGATCCAAAACCTTTTAAAAACGCATTTAGAGTTTGATTACATAGCTTTAAAAAAAAATGAAGTACTATTACAAGAAACACATAAAATATTAGGCGATAGGTTTTTTAAGATGATAATTTATATAAAAGAAAAAGTTGAAAAAGATAATATTGAACATTCAGTAAATTACTTTATTGGTGCTTGTAAAAAATCTTTAGAAAACAATAAATAACTAGCATATTTACAGAATATTATAAAATTAAAATGGCATCAGTACAACCTTTTAAAGCGGTAAGACCTACAAGAGATAAAGCCAATTTGGTGGTATCACGTTCCTATCATATATATGACAAGGAAGGTTTAGAGTTTCGTTTAAAACACAATCCATATTCTTTTTTACAAATACTAAACCCAGGGTATAAATTTGCTCAGGAAATTTCTACAAAAAAGGAATTTAGCTTGGTTCGCAATAGGTACCTAGAATTTAAAGACGAACAATTCTTCGTGCAAGATGAAATTCCTAAATTCTACCTATATAAAATGGTAACTCGCAAAGATACTTTTATTGGTATTGTAGGAGCAACTTCAGTGGAGGACTATGAAGATAACGTGATTAAAATTCATGAAAAAACCTTAGAAAAACGCGAAAAACTGTTTAAAGAATATATTGACACAGTTGGTTTTAATGCTGAACCAGTACTACTTACCTACCCTAAAAATGACACACTAGACAGTTTGTTTAGTAGCATCATGGAGGAACGCCCAGAATATGAGTTTTCAACTACCGATAGAATATCACATTTTGTTTGGCTTATTGATGACACGACACAAATAAACACTATTCAATCAGAATTTAACAATATTGATAGCTTGTATATTGCTGACGGACATCACAGGAGTGCCTCTTCTGCCCTACTAGCAAAAGATTACACTGCTACAAATGCTTCTCAGAAATATTTTATGAGTTGTTTGATTCCTGAAACTGATTTGAAAATATATGAATTTTACAGATTAGTAAAAGATTTAAATGGTTTGTCAAAAAATGAGTTTCTAATTAAATTAGATGCTATTTTCACTATTGAAAACTGTGGTTTACAACCGCAGCAACTTAAAAGCCAACATCATTTTAGCATGTACTTAGATGGAGAGTTTTACACGCTACATCTACGCTCACCATTTTTAAAATTTGAAAACACACTAGAAGCTCTGGATACTCAAATACTGTATAAATTGGTGTTAAACCCAATACTAGGAATAACTGATTTACGCAACGAAAAACGATTGGATTATTTCCCAGGCACAAAAGATTTAGTAGCGCTAAAACAACAAATTGATTCTAATGAGTTTCAAGTGGCTTTTGGCATGCTTCCTATTAACGTTTCACAAATGAAACAAATAGCTGACGAAGGACTAACTATGCCTCCTAAGAGCACATATATTGAACCTAAGTTACGAAGCGGTTTAACGATTTATGAATTTTGATCGCTAAAAACAAAGACATGAGCATTCAAGAAAACCTACATAATATAACTTCTCAACTTCCTAAACAAGTAACTCTTGTTGCTGTTTCTAAAACAAAACCCATTGAAGCTTTACAAGAGGCCTATGATGCTGGTCAAAGAATCTTTGGAGAAAATAAAATCCAAGAAATGACTCAGAAATGGGAGCAATTACCCAAAGACATCGAATGGCATATGATTGGGAACTTACAACGCAATAAAATAAAATATATGGCGGAGTATGTTAGTTTAATACATGGAGTTGAAAATTTAAAGTTGCTAACTGAAATTAATAAACAAGCTAGAAAACACAACAGGGTAATTAACTGTTTACTTCAAATTAAAATAGCAGAAGAAGACACCAAGGCTGGAATGACACCAGAAGAAGCAAAAAATATTATTTCTTCTGAGGACGTTTTAGATATGAAAAACATCAAAATAGTTGGCCTGATGGGAATGGCTAGTTTTACTGATAATCAAGATCAAGTGGCTCATGAATTTGGCAATTTACAAACTATATTTGATGCCTTAAAAGCCGAGAATTCTGAATTTGAAACTATCTCAATGGGTATGAGTAGTGATTATAAACTTGCTATTGACAATGGAAGCACTATGATTAGAATAGGAAGTAGTATATTTGGAGCTAGAAACTATAATATATAAGACTATTTATACAATAATAGACATAGAAACCACTGGTGGTAAATTTAATGAAGAAGGTATTACTGAAATTGCCATCTACAAATATGATGGTCATAAAATTATTGATCAGTTTATCTCATTAGTTAATCCAGAGAAAGAAATTCAACCTTTTGTAGTGAATCTTACAGGTATTAACAACAAAATGTTGCGGAATGCCCCTAAATTTCATGAAGTTGCAAAACGAATTATAGAAATTACAGAAGACACTATTATGGTTGCCCATAATACTTCTTTTGATTACAGAATTTTACGAACTGAATACAAGCGCTTAGGGTACGATTTTGTTAGAAAAACACTTTGCACTGTTGAATTGAGTAAAAAACTTATTCCTGGTCAAGAAAAATATAAGCTAGGAACTCTTGTAAAAGCTTTAGGAATCCCCATGACTGACAGGCACCGAGCTTCTGGTGACGCATTGGCAACTGTTGAGCTTTTTAAACTATTATTAGACAAGGATACCGAAAAAGAAATTGTAAATTCAAGCATAAAGGATATTACAGAAAAGAAAGCGTCTCCAAAACTGACGCATATTGTTGAAGATTTACCTTCAAAAACTGGTGTGTATTATATTCGTAAAGCTGATGGAAGTATTATTTATATTGGTAAAAGTAAAAACATTAAAAAGCGAGTTAATCAACACTTTTTAGGAACTAATCGAAAATCCAAAAAAATTCAGAAATTAGTTGCTACAGTTACATACGAAGAAACTGGAAATGAACTTATTGCCTTATTAAAAGAGTGTCAGGAAATAAAAACAAATCAACCTCTTTTTAATCATTCAAAGCTTAAAACTAGTTTTCAGTTTGGCTTGTATCAAAAGAAAAACGACGAAGGATACATCAGTCTGATTTTTGATAAAATTGATCATAGAAAAAAAGCTGTTACATCCTTTTCTTCAGTAAACGAAGCCAAAAAATTCTTATTAAAGATCACTGAAAAATATGAGCTTTGTCAGAGTATAAACAAGTTGTCCTTAACTGAAGGTTTTTGTTTTCCTTATAAAACAAAGGAGTGTAAAGGAGCCTGTTGTAATGAAGAGGATAAAAAGGAATACAACCAACGCGTACAATTATTTATAGAAGAATACTCGTATAAAAACGCCAATAAAATCATTATAGATGCTGGGCGTACACATAATGAACGAAGTGCCATTTTAATTGAAAATGGTGTGTATAAAGGATATGGTTTTTATCAATTAAATTATCAAATAACCAATATTGACATTTTAAGAGAAATTATCACCCCTATGGATGATAACAGGGATACACAACATCTTATTCAAAGTTTCTTAAGGGTTAAAAGAGTAAAGAAAATAATTCCACTGCCAATAAAATAATAGCAAGTGCAAAACAAAAAACAACATAGTACTTGGAAGAGTAAACTTCATGAAATTATTTACGAGGCGGATACACCTGCTGGAAAATGGTTTGATATTATTTTACTTTTTTTAATTCTAGCAAGTATCGCTGTTGTAATGCTCGAAAGTGTTTCAAGCATATCTACTACCTATTCTTATGAACTTAGCATTACTGAGTGGATCATAACGGCCTTATTTACTTTAGAATATATCGCAAGAATAGTTGTTATAAAAAAACCAAAGGAGTACATTTTTAGCTTTTATGGACTAATAGACTTCTTCTCTACCATACCAAAATACTTAACGCTTATTTTTGTAGGATCTACAGGAGCATTAGTAGCCTTAAGAGCCTTACGTTTATTACGTGTTTTTAGAATTTTAAAATTAGCACGATTTATTGGTGAAGGAAATCAGTTAGCAAATGCCTTAAAAGCCAGTAAAGCAAAAATATCTGTGTTTTTATTAGCAGTTTTCATGATGTGTATAATTTTAGGAACATTCATGTACATGATTGAAGGTGGTGCAGGGAGTGGCTTTACAAGCATACCGCGTAGTGTATATTGGGCAATTGTAACCTTAACTACTGTTGGTTATGGCGATATTGCACCAGTAACTGGTTTTGGCCAATTTATTGCTTCTATCATAATGATATTGGGTTATGCTATAATTGCAGTTCCAACCGGTATCGTTTCTTCAGAAATGACTAGAGACCAAAGAAAAGTACACCTTAATACACAAAGTTGTTCTCATTGTTCAGCAAGTAATCATCGTGATGATGCTGATTTTTGTTATGAATGTGGGAATAAAATAAATTAATAATCACTTCTATTTAAGATTTAGCTTATCTATTTTATTACCTATTGCAACCAACTTCATTTCTTTTTCTAACTCATCAAAGTCTTTCTTCAATACTCTTTTTACTAACTCTCCATTATCCAATAGATATATTTCATCACAAGTATCCGATAATGTAGAAAAAATATGTGATGACATAATCACAGTTTTACCTAGTTCTTTAAGCTTATGAATAATTTCTGTAACAATAATATTACTTTGAATATCAACACCATTAAAAGGTTCATCTAAAATATAACAATCATTTTCTTGTAAAAGGACAGCCAACAAACCTATTTTTTTTTTCATTACAGTGGAGTAACTGGATGCATACTCATTTAACGGTAAATCAAATATGTTCTTTTCTTCAATATCCTCCAACGTCAATCCTCTTGCGTTTGATAATAACTGAATATATTCCTTACCTGTAATTTTTAGAGAAGAAATAAGGCTCGGTAAATAAAAGACCTAAACTATTTTTTAGATTTTCTAAATCTGAAAAAACATGTCCATTATGTTTTTCTAAACCTGCAATACACCTAAGAGTGTGGTTTTTCCTGACCCATTCTCCCCTACTATACCATATACATTTCCTTTTTCAAAAGAAATATTAATATCACTAAGAACTTGTTTTTTTCCATATTTTTTAAACAGATTTTCAATCTTAATCATTCAAAATGGTTTTAAGTCGTTTAATTGATTGCAAATAAAAATAAGGAATTATCCCTATAAAAATCGGAGGAACTAATAATCCAAAAGCTATTAATATACCTTGAGATAAATTCATTTTATTAGGATAAGCTGAATACTTAGCCAATATTATCGTTACCAGAAAACTAATACTGATCAATAAAGAAGATAATAATAATTCTATTTCTTTATAAAACGATATGCCTAAAATTAAAACTACCGGAGCACTTAACAATACAGAATAATATACTCCTGTTTTTATTTTTTTGAGTAAAAAGTCCTTTGCAGAAAGGTTATATGACCAAACATAATACTCATTTTCAGGATATGAATAATATGATAAAATAACTGCATATATTAATCCTATTGAAAAAATTCCTAAATTAAAATTACCCACAATAATTGATTCATAAGTAATATAATAAGCTAAAGGGAAAATATAAAACGTTTTCCTGAAGCCGACAGAAAATTCAAATGGTTTTTTACTAAATGGAGTTGGAATAGTATAGCTAAAAGCATTATTAAACTTTACTAAAGACAGTAATATTGCTAAAACTACTATTACAGGAATAAATATAAACATCCTTTTATAAAAGAAATAAACTACAAAAGGAAAAACAACAATGCAATTTTCAATTGCCCTTAGTTTATAGTATTCGTTAAAATATGACTTTAAAAAATCATTTCTATCTTTATTATTTAATTTAGAAGCTGAAAATAGCCCTAACAAAAGGTATATATATTCCGCTAACTCTGTTTTCGAAAACAGGTATTCTGACCCCCAAATAAACCCCAACAATAAAAAAATATAACCAGCTAAAATAGGTATACCAAATGTTACAAATTTTCTATTGGTCATTTTATACTGCAAAAGAAAATATTCCTTCATAAATAATTAATCTCCTTTTTTACCAAAAATACATTAAAAACAGAATACTTAGTTTTACTTTAACTAAACATTTGTAAATATCCTTAAGCTATAGAAATTCATAAATTACTAGATAACAATATGTAATTTATAAAGTTCGCAAATACACTCTTCAATAGCTAACTATATAAATCTTTTATATCTTTGGTTTTTAAAACTTAAATTTTGAAAAACAAGTACCTCATTAGTATAGTTGGCCCTACTGCAATTGGAAAAACGGCTTTAAGCATAAAATTGGCTCAGTATTTTAATACTGAAATAATCTCTTGTGATTCAAGACAGTTTTTTAAAGAAATGACCATTGGAACTGCTGTTCCAGAACATGAAGAACTCTCCGCAGCACCGCATCATTTTATTCAAAACAAATCAATTTTAGAGGAATACAATGTAGGATGCTATGAACGTGATGCTATTGCTACTTTAGGGCAACTTTTTGAAAAACATGATGTTGTTATTATGGTTGGTGGATCTGGGATGTATGTAAACGCAGTAGTAAATGGTTTAGATGAATTCCCAGAGATTGACAAAACTATACGAGAAGATTTAACAAAACGATTAGCAAGCGAAGGTATTGAATCTCTTCAAGAACAATTAAAAATACTTGACCCAGAGTCTTATAACAAAATAGCGATTGATAACCCACAACGCCTATCTAGAGCTTTAGAAATATGCATCGGTTCTGGTAAGCCTTACTCCTCTTTTCTAAATATAAAAAAGAATAGTAGAATTTTTAAAACCATTTCTATTGGTCTAACTGCCGAAAGACAGTTAATGTACGATCGCATTAATAAGCGAGTAGATATCATGATGCAAAATGGATTATTAAATGAGGTGAAATCATTGTATGACCATAAAAACCTAAATGCGCTAAATACAGTTGGTTACAAAGAATTATTCAACTATTTAGATGATGAATGGGATTTAGATTTTGCCGTTTCTGAAATTAAAAAAAACACGCGTCGATTTTCAAAAAGACAAGTAACATGGTTTAAACGTAACCAGGAAACTACTTGGTTTGACTACCAATATAAATTAGATGATGTTACAAATCATTTGAAACAATTACTAAAATAAATTTCCATAGAGGAAATATAAATTACAGCATTAAAAAAGCCTTCAACTAAAGTTGAAGGCTTTTTAACTTTTGTGTTTATGAAATATTACTTATTCACTACAAGCCTAAAGCCTTCACCATGAATATTTAAAATTTCAACATTTTCATCTTTCTTTAAATATTTACGCAACTTAGCTATATAAACATCCATCGATCTAGATGTAAAATAATTATCATCTCTCCAAATTTTAGTCAAGGCTAGCTCCCTAGACATTAAATCATTTTCATGTAATGCTAACAAACGTAATAACTCATTTTCTTTCGGTGATAACTTTACAGCATCATCCGTACCAAAAGTTAAAAAACGAAGTTTAGAGTTTAGGTCAAAACCTCCAATTTTAAACTCAAAAGTTGCACTATCAGCAATAGAATCTTTTACTTTTCTAAGCATTATAGCATTAATCTTCATTAGCAATACTTCTGAGTCAAATGGTTTATTTAAATAATCATCTGCACCTACTTTATATCCTTTTAATACATCTTCTTTCATTGCCTTAGCAGTTAAGAAAATTATTGGCACTTCTTTATTTCGCTCTCTAATTTCTTTAGCAAGTGTAAAACCATCCTTATAAGGCATCATTACGTCTAAAATACACAAATGGTAATTGTCTTTCTTAAACTTCTCAAAACCTTCCATTCCGTTTTTAGCAAGGGTTACATCGTACTCATTTAACGATAAATAATCTTTTAATACAGCTCCAAAGTTTGGATCATCTTCTACTAATAAAATTCTCTTTTGTACTTTTTCCATAGCTTATGAAATTAATGGTAATTTAATAATGAACGTTGTCCCTTTTCCTTTTTCACTTTCAACAAATATTTCTCCCTGATGGTCATCAATAATTTGTTTTACATAAGCGAGTCCCAATCCGTGACCTTTTACATTATGTACATTACCTGTGTGTTCTCTATAAAATTTTTCAAATATTTTCTTTTGTACGGATTTGGACATTCCATTTCCTTTATCTGATATTTTTAATACGATTGAATTTCTAACTGTTTCAGTATACACTTCTATTTCTGGAGCATTAGGTGAATACTTTATTGCATTATCCAATATATTTACAATCACATTTGTAAAATGTGATTCATTAACTAATACTGTTGAGGTTTTTGCTTCAAATTTGGTGTTAATAAAACCATCTCTGTCCTCAACTAACAGTTCTACGTGCGGGATTGCATCCTCTATTACATCATGCAATTCAAATTTCTCCTTCTTTATGTCTAACTGCTTTTTCTCTAATCTCGATATTCGCAATACATTTTCCACTTGTGCATGCATTCGCTTATTCTCTTCACCAATCATCCCTAAATAGCGCTTAACTTTACTAGCATCACCCATTATTTTAGGATTTCTAATAGAATCTAATGCTAAATTTATGGTTGCAATTGGAGTTTTAAACTCATGCGTCATATTGTTAATGAAGTCTGTTTTTATCTGTGATATTTGGCGTTGTCTTAGCAACTGATACAAAGCAAAAGCAAAAACTAAAATAATAACTACAGTAAAAACTATAGACATGATTACCATTGATAAAATAGACGATATTAAATACTTTTTCCTATTAGGAAAAGTCAATCTCAGATTAAAATTTCCTTTAGTATTATCTTCAAAAAGAGCTGTTGGGTATTCAAAGTTTTTTAACAACTCATATTCTTCTGAATGCACAGAAGTAGCTAAATCATTACTATAAACAGCAAATTCATATTCTAAATTTAGCCCTTTATCATACAATTCTTGGGCTATTAGTAAATTTATTTGATTATTTGTTACTCTTTTATGTATTGGTCTTTTGTTTGCTAGCGTTTTATATATCTCTTCTAATTGCAACATACTGTACTCCGGCAATTGATTTACACGTTCAATTCGTTCTTGTAAGGTAACTTTAGATTGATCTATACCTAGCTCATCAAAAAAAGCGGTCTCACTTTTTCCATAATATTTTTTAAGTGTAATTGAATCATCTTCTGGCCCTTCAAAAAACTTACTTGTAGATACCTTATAGTTTTCTTCTATGATACCACTCCTGTGTAAAAAAGTTTCATTTGTTCGATCATCCTTCTGTATTACATTGAGTTCCGATATAACAGTATGACTAGGCAATTGCCCCAAACTATCAATCAACTTCTCTAATCGATTAAAGTAATTATTACGTTCTTGTTTTTCTATTTTTTCGGATGTTGAACCTAATATTTGACCTACAGTTAATCCAAACTGTTCTTCTTGGTTCTCAATGGAAGTATTTATCCAATAACTTTGCACAAAGATTATTCCTATAAGAGATAAACTCATTAAGACTACTAGTGAAACAAATATCTTTTTATTCATTATTCAAAAATAGTTTTTTCAAAAAGAGTTTGAATTAAATTTAACCAAAACTTAA
>Ga0105359_10002275_pt1 | contig 15923 bp, 14 predicted proteins | sample GOMGulsemesocosm_6_FD_83659 | JGI IMG/M metagenome (GOLD analysis project Ga0105359, IMG submission 83659) | Methane-oxidizing microbial communities from mesocosms in the Gulf of Mexico - GOM8C Gulf of Mexico | ecosystem: Environmental > Aquatic > Marine > Cold seeps | place: Gulf of Mexico...
CAACATGACCATTCTCTAATTCCACGCGGAACATCGTGTTAGGTAATGTGTCTAACACAGTGCCTTGCATTTCAATGTTGTCTTCTTTTGCCATTACAGACTTATTCCTGTCATTTTTAATTGAATGATTAACGATTAACCACTCGAATTAGCTACTAATTTATGGGCGCAAATGATGAACTAAATCGGCGGCCGTGTAAAGGTTTGCACGCTATTTTTTATATTTAATCCACTGATTATCGATATATCGCTCATTTGGGAGGTATTGTTGCTTATAATTCATCGCATCACAGGCATCAATTTGAAATCCTAAATATAAATATGGCAAGCCTAAAGTGCGACATTGTTGTATTTGCAGCAAAATATTAAACCGGCCCAAGGAAAGAGTATCATGTTCAGGGGAGAAAAATGTATAGACTGCGGATAATCCATTGTCTAGTAAGTCACACACAGCAACGCTGACAAGCTCATCATCCAAATAGCTTTCTAAGAAGAATATCTCAAGCCAGTCACATTCAGTGAAGGTATCAAGGGCGTCACGTGTCGGAGGGAACATACTGCCATCTTGATGACGGTGGGTAATGTATTGACTGTATAGTTCAAAGTAGTCGAGTGAAGGCTCTGATGTCCATTTGAATGTTAAGTTCTTATTTTTATTAATTACTCTTTTTTGATTCTTACTAGGCATGAAATCAAATGTATTAACCCGAATACTTTGACAGGCATTACAATATTCACAATGTGGCCGATAAGCATCATTTCCGCCGCGTCTAAAGCCCTGTGCCATCAGTTGTTGGTAAATAGGAGATGACAGTTGGCTATTTGGATAAACCACTAATAATCGTTCAAATTCATCTGGCAAGTAACTACAGTCTCCGCCCTTAGTGACGCCCAATGTTAATTCTTGTAACTTACTCAAATGAAATCTCCTTAGGATCCCAGTTAATGCTGGCCATTTGGCTGCTATGCCCTGATAAGTGACAAACGAACTCATCACGTGAAATGAGCACTGCTCCTAAAGAGAGTAAATGAGGGTTGTCGATTTGACAATCGATTAAGTTGACGTTGTGTTTGCTTAAAAATTTAGATAACGCCAATAAAGCTGTTTTAGACGCATTTGGCATAAAAGAAAACATAGACTCACCACAAAAAGTGTTATTGATAAAAACACCATAAAGTCCTCCTACGAGGGCATTATCATGCCAAACCTCAACGCTGTGCGTTATTTTCTTGGCATGTAGGCCAATATAGGCGTTTGTCATACCGTCATCGATCCACGTGCCACACTCATCTTTTCTAGGCAATCTACAATGATTGATGACCGCATCAAACGCGTGATTAATAGTGACTTTAAAACGGCATTTATTCAGAAACTTTTTGAATGATTTATTAACATAAAAATCTTTACAATAAATAACACAGCGCATGGTCGGTGACCACCACATTAATGGGTCGTCTTCATTGAACCATGGAAATATTCCATGTTGATACGCGTTAATGAGTCTTTGTGATGTAAGGTCACCGCCAATTGCTAATAAGCCATCAGGATCTTTTAATGCATATTGCACAGGTGGGAAACTAATATCATCATTATTTAGTATGGTAAGTTGAGACATATAATAAGAATAAGTGCTTTAGTAGTTAAATTTGATTAAGGTATAATATACTATGATCAATTCATAGCACATGGAGAGCGGAATGAAACAACGAGTTTTATTAGGATTATTTTTAATTGTTGCGGTTATAACGTCAACAAGTTACGCCCATGCCAATAATAAAACAATTCAAATTTCTAAAGTCGAGTCTGCCACCATTTCAAGTATTAGACAATTAAGTGAACAAGATCTTGAGCGTGATCAAAAAAGAAATTGGGCACTGTTTGGAAATTCCCTATTAGGCGGCGTTTTAGGTTACCAATATGGCAAGGGTTCCAGCAAAAATGTTAAACAAATTTTAAGTAGAATTTTGGCGCACAATCAAAAAAAGGAAAATACTAACGCGCTAAAAAGTAGCGTTAAAGTTCGTTTAACTGAGCTGCAAGTGCGACTTAACAATGGTCAAAGAAAAGCGATTATTTTGGCGACTCAAAAGGGGCGAGTTTATAGAGCCAATGATAAAGTGAGACTAGTCCACTTTGAAACGGGTGTATTTGTAGACAAAATTTAATGTAATTTCAGCCAAAAAAAAAGTCCTGTAATCATCGATTACAGGACTTTTTTGTTTAAGAGAGTTTATTGAGCGTCTAAGAAGCGCTCTGCATCTAATGCAGCCATACAGCCACTTCCTGCTGATGTGATGGCTTGGCGGTAATGCTGGTCAAATACATCACCAGCAGCAAATACACCTTCAACTGATGTTTGTGTGGCATTACCAGCTAGTCCTGACTGAACTTTTAAATAACCATTTTCCATCTCAAGCTGACCTTCAAAAATGCCAGTATTTGGTTGATGGCCGATAGCAATAAATACACCGTCAACGGCTAGCTCACTATCAGTGTTACCGTTTGTGCCTTGTAGTTTAACATCGGTTACACCCATTTGATCGCCAACAACTTCAGATAAAGTTGAATTTAAATGCAGCTCAATATTACCATTGGCTGCTTTTTCCATCATGCGATCGCTTAAAATCTTTTCGCTGCGGAAAGTTTCACGGCGATGAATTACGTGTACTTTAGACGCGATGTTTGATAAATAAAGTGCTTCTTCAACAGCTGTATTACCACCACCAACAACGGCAACTTCTTTGCCACGATAGAAAAAACCATCACAAGTAGCACACGCTGATACACCGCGGCCCATGAACTCTTCTTCAGAAGGTAGACCAATATACTTAGCTGAGGCGCCTGTCGCTAAAATGACAGCGTCAGCAGTAAATACCTTATTATCGCCTGTTAATGTAAACGGGCGCTTTGAAAAATCAACTTTATTGATGTGATCAAAAATGATTTCTGTATCAAATTTCTCAGCATGTTCTTTCATGCGATCCATTAAAGCAGGGCCTGTTAAATCGTTTGCATCACCAGGCCAGTTTTCTACTTCAGTGGTTGTCGTTAATTGACCACCTTGTTGAATGCCTGTTACCAAAACAGGTTTTAAATTAGCACGCGCCGCATAAACTGCTGCAGTATATCCAGCGGGGCCAGAGCCTAAAATTAATAATTGGCAATGTTTTACTTCACTCATCAAACAACTCCTGAACTGTATTTACTCACTGATGCGAGTAATTAAAAATAAAATATCACTAATTAACGATGTTGATTTAGAAAATGGTTAATTAGTCATTAAGGTACATATGAATATGGGGCTTAGTATAAGGATATCAAGGCAAGGGGACAATAAGATCACGACTATAACTTATGCCAAGAGACAAAAAAGCCAGCACTAAGGCTGGCTTTCATTCTTTACAACATAATTTACATTACATCGAATTAAGCAATAGCAACTTCAGGCTCAACAAATTCTAAACCGTGAGCGATTGCAACACTTTCACAAGTGATTTTTCCATCGATAACATTCAGACCGTTTAAGAAGTCTTTGTTGTTTGCAAGGGCTGCTTTGTAGCCTTTGTTTGCTAGGTCGATGATGTACGGCAATGTTGCATTGTTAAGTGCGAACGTTGAAGTGCGTGGCACAGCGCCAGGCATGTTAGCTACACAGTAATGAACAACTTCATCAACAATGTAAGTTGGATCTTGATGAGTTGTTGCATGTGATGTCTCAATACAACCACCTTGGTCGATTGCAACATCTACGATTGCTGCACCAGGTTTCATGGCAGCGATATGTTCTTTTGTTACTAATTTAGGCGCTGCTGCACCAGGAATTAATACACCACCAATAACTAAATCAGCAGCAAGCACTTCTTTCTCTAGCGTATCTGCTGTTGAGTAAAGTACTTTAGCTGTGTTGCCAAACTGAACGTTTAAGCGACGTAAAGTATCGATGCTACGGTCTAAAATTGTAACTTCAGCGCCAAGGCCCACTGCCATTTGCGCTGCATTGTTACCAACCATTCCGCCACCGATAACTACAACTTTAGCTGGCTCAACACCAGGAACGCCGCCTAGCAACATGCCGCGACCAGCATTTGATTTCTCAAGTGCTTGTGCGCCAGCTTGGATTGACATACGTCCAGCAACTTCTGACATTGGCGCTAATAATGGTAAACCACCATTACGATCTGTCACTGTTTCATAAGCGATACAAACGGCTTTAGAATTAACTAATGCTTCTGTTTGCGGTAAGTCTGGGGCAAGGTGTAAATAAGTGAATAATATTTGACCTTCACGTAACATTGCACATTCAACAGGTTGTGGCTCTTTTACTTTAACAATCATGTCAGCAGCATCAAAAATTGCAGCAGCTGTAGTAGCGATTGTTGCGCCTACTTCAATATAGTCAGCATCTGTAAAGCCAATACCAACACCAGCGTTTGTTTCAACAACAACACTATGGCCGTTTTGTACAAGTTCTCTAACGCTTGCTGGAACCATACCTACGCGATATTCGTGATTTTTTATTTCTTTTGGTACACCGATATGCATAATTTTACCCTTTCATTGGATGTGTTTTCATTGTTGGTCATTATAGGTAAGTTTTTTTGAAATTATTGTCTTTAATTCTACTCAACATCGACAGTTTGTAGTGATTTATTCTGTAATATGTGGCTTAATTAGTTTTTTACGCTATTCAATTGAGGAAAGTAAGGTAATGGAACTTGATCGCATCGATAAAAACATTCTCCGTCAGCTACAAAATAATGGCCGTATTTCCAATGTTGAGCTAGCAAAATGTGTTGGTTTGAGTCCTACTCCCTGTTTAGAACGTGTAAAACGATTAGAGAAAAATGGTGTAATTCGGCAATATACCGCGTTATTAGACCCTACTGCTGTTGATGCTTCTTTATTAGTGTATGTGGAAATAAAGCTACATCGTAACAGCGCCGATGTTTTCGACCGATTTAATCTTGCTGCTCAACAATTAGATACTATTTTAGAATGCCACCTAGTGTCGGGTGATTTCGATTATCTGCTAAAAACGCGAGTGTCGGATATGTCGACCTACCGAGGCGTACTTAATGAAACACTATTGTCATTACCTGATATTAAGGATTCACGTACCTATGTTGTGATGGAAGAGGTTAAATATTCAACTAATATTCCTATTCCTAACTAAAAGTTACTGTAATCACCTAAATACTGTGGGTAAACATAGTAATTTTTTGTCAAATTTTGTATCGTAAGCGCTGTAATGGCTACAGGCCTCACGATTAATCATTATTTATCTGTAAGATGTTGGTTCAACAGGTGTTAAGCCTGAGTTAGCCACAATGAAAAATTGAATTAATAAACCCCCGACTCTGGGTAATAGCAATAAAGTCGCGCCTTAATAAAGTGAGTATCACATGGACAACACAGCCGAAAAATCGTCACCAAAGATACCAGTAACGGGAATGCAGCGTGTTCTCGAAGCGTCTATTGTCACGTCTACCTTATTATCTTTATATTTATTGTTAGCGTTATACAGTTTCAATGCTGGAGATGCAGCTTGGACACAGACAGCCAGTGGCACAACTGCAAAAAACTGGATGGGGCATGCCGGTGCTTATCTAGCGGATATTTTGTTCGTAAGTGTAGGTATCTTATCGTATAGCCTGCCATTTTTATTAGCGGGACTTGGCTATTTGTTATTTAAGGCGCATCACCGATTACGTGAAATAGATTTTTTTACTATGGGTTTACGCGTTATTGGTTTCTTTTTAACAGCTTTTGGGGTCTTGGCCACGGCAAGTATTAACTTTGATGATATCCATCAAGCATTCTCTGCGGGTGGAATTATAGGTGACATCATAGCAACCGCTATGCTCCCAAACTTTAACTTCATTGGCACAACATTATTATTGGTCTGTTTTATTGCGACAGGTTTAACCTTAATGACAGGTATTGGCTGGATGCAAGTAATTGAGCGTACTGGCAGCATCATCATCACCGGAGCCATGTGGTGTTTTGGAAAAATTACCGACGCCACTAAACCCTCACCAAAAGCTGAAAACGAAGAAATTGAACAAGATGTGCACGGCCTTGAAGGCATTGAGCCTGAGCCAGATGTATCTGTTGACAAACAGAACTTAAATAGTGACAGAGATGCCTCATCAATTGAAGTAAACGCCTTACCCGAAGATGAAATTGAGGCGCCAGTATTATCAGCCATCAACGTTGCGCTTGATGATCACGATGAAATGCCTTCGTTTAGTGCTAATAATCCAATGGATGATGTTGATTTAACTTCTTATCAAAGGCCGCCCGCTAGTAGCGAAGATTCAATGTCGGTGATGAATCAAAATGATCAACAATCATCAACATCACAATTAGCGCAGGCCATAGCTGCTGTTCAGCCTAAAGTTATAGAGGTTGAGCCGCGCCGCGGTACTATTGATGGCTTACCGGCTGTTAAACGTGCAACGACACCGCTGCCATCACTTGATTTACTCGATTTGCCTAAAAAGTTAGTTAACCCAATCGCCCAAGAAGATTTAGACCGTGTATCACGTTTAGTGGAAGCAAAGTTGTTAGATTTTAATATTATAGCAACCGTTGTTGATGTTTTCCCCGGTCCGGTTATTACCAGATTTGAACTAGATTTAGCACCAGGTATTAAGGTAAGTAAGATTTCTGGTTTATCAAAAGATTTGGCTCGTTCATTGTCGGCGCTAAGTGTTCGCGTGGTTGAAGTTATTCCGGGTAAAAGCGTGATTGGCATTGAGATACCAAATGAAAATCGTGAAGTAGTTTATTTGCGTGAAAACCTTTCTAGCGACAAGTTTAGTCAATCGAAATCTGCGTTAACCATGGTGTTAGGTAAAGATATTGCGGGCATGCCCGTCGTCGTTGATTTAGGTAAAATGCCGCATCTATTAGTGGCCGGTACTACGGGCTCAGGTAAGTCAGTTGGTGTTAATGCGATGATAGTATCATTGCTGTATAAATCAACGCCTGAACAAGTGCGTATGATAATGATTGACCCTAAGATGCTTGAATTGTCGGTATACGAAGGGATCCCACATTTATTATCGGAAGTTGTAACCGATATGAAAGAAGCGGCTAACGCATTACGTTGGTGTGTTGGAGAGATGGAGCGTCGTTATAAGTTATTGTCAGCGGTAGGGGTACGAAATTTGGCTGGTTACAACGCAAAAGTAACTGCAGCTATAGAAGCTGGTGAACCCCTAACTGATCCACTTTGGAAAGCAGGGGATAGTATGGATGAGACCGCGCCATTGCTTGAAACGCTTCCTAGCATTGTTGTTATAGTCGATGAATTTGCCGATATGATCATGATTGTCGGTAAAAAAGTAGAAGAACTGATAGCTCGTATTGCTCAAAAAGCGCGTGCGGCAGGTATTCATTTAATTTTGGCGACACAGCGACCATCTGTTGATGTTATTACAGGGCTGATTAAAGCAAATATTCCTACCCGAATAGCTTTCCAAGTATCATCGCGCGTTGATTCTCGTACTATTTTAGATCAACAAGGTGCAGAGCAATTACTTGGTCAAGGTGATATGTTGTATCTCCCACCAGGAACAGGTGTTCCTACACGTGTTCATGGTGCTTTTGTTGATGATCATGAGGTCCATAAAGTCGTTGCAGATTGGAAACTACGCGGCAAACCAAATTATATTGACGCGATTTTGTCTGGTGAAAGTAATGAATCAATCCTATTGCCTGGAGAGTCCGGCGAAGGTGATGAAGAAAACGATGAGTTCTATGATGATGCAGTGGCATTTGTGACAGAAACTCGCCGAGGCTCCATCTCTAGCGTGCAGCGTAAATTCAAAATTGGTTACAATCGCGCAGCCAGATTAATTGAACAAATGGAAGCTTGCGGCGTCGTAAGTTCACCGGGGCATAATGGTACCCGAGAAGTCTTAGCGCCGCCGCCACCAAAAAACTAGAGGAATTAACGTGAACAAATTTGCATTAGTAACAATATTATCAATGGGTGTAACGACTTTTATGCTTAGCCCAACAACAATGGCAACCAGTGCGGTGGTTAAAAACATCGAGCTAAATAAAAAAATTGTGCTTAATGCTAGCTCACTTGAGCTGCGCGCTAAACTTAATAAATTTCAGCAGTTTTCAGCGAATTTCAACCAGCGTGTGGTTGATAAAAAAGGTCAAGAAATTCAAGTTGCTACGGGCTCAATGAAAATGGCACAGCCTAATAAGTTTCGCTGGGTAACAAATGAACCTGATGAGTCTGTTGTTGTTTCTGACGGCCAAGATGTGTGGATCTACAACCCATTTGTTGAGCAAGTAACAGCTATGAGCCTAAACAATACGATGACACAGTCGCCACTGTGGTTGATTGCCAACCAAAGTGATGAAGCTTGGTCAAATTTTACTGTTGATAAAAAGATTCAATCAGGTGAAACAACACAATACGTTGTCTCTCCTAAAGAGGGCGATAATCTAACACGCCAAATAACGATGCATTTCAAAAATGATGCAATTAGTCAATTAGTGATTTTAGATGCACAGGGACAAACTAGCCATTTTACGTTTAATGAGTTTGATTATCAGAAAACTATTGCACAAACACAATTTGAGTTTTCGCTGCCAACGGGCGTAGACTTTGATGACCAGCGTGAGGCTAAATAACGCTAGTGACTAGTTTACCATTTGATTTTACGCCTGACTTTCAGCCGCTTGCGGCTAGAATGCGGCCAAACAATTTTGAGCAATACATTGGTCAGTCTCATATTTTGGGTACAGGAAAACCACTGCGAAAAGCTTTAGAAGCTGGCCGCGCACATTCAATGATTTTATGGGGACCACCTGGCACTGGGAAAACAACCCTCGCTGAAATTGTTGCTAGTTATGTTGATGCGCATGTTGAGCGAATCTCGGCTGTGACATCTGGTGTTAAAGAAATACGATTAGCGATCGAAAATGCCAAACAAGTGGCCCAGTCGCAATCACGTCGCACGCTTTTATTTGTGGATGAAGTACACCGTTTTAATAAGTCTCAACAAGATGCCTTTTTGCCTTATATCGAAGACGGCACCGTCATATTTATTGGCGCGACGACAGAAAATCCCTCTTTTCAGCTTAATAACGCTTTATTATCTCGTGCGCGTGTTTACCTGCTTAAGAAACTAGACAATGAAGACATTAAAGCCCTCATTAGACAAGCCATAGCCGACGAAGAACGCGGGTATGGCAAAGATCACATAACCCTTGATGAGCCCGTACTAACGGGGCTTGCTAATGTGGTGCAAGGTGATGCGCGCATGGCGCTCAATTACCTCGAACTCTTGATGGACATGCGTGATGGCCAGTCTATTGATCTTGCTATGCTTGCCCAAGTATGCGGTGATAAAGTCAGCCAGTTTGATAATAAAGGAGACCTTTATTATGATCTTATTTCCGCGCTGCATAAATCTATCCGTGGCTCTTCACCAGACGGCGCGCTCTATTGGTTTTGCAGATTATTAGCCGTAGGTGGTGACCCTTTGTATGTAGGCAGACGCTTGCTTGCGATTGCTTCTGAAGATATTGGTAATGCCGATCCAAAAGCAATGCAGGTAGCACTTAGCGCGTGGGATTGTTTTCACCGCGTTGGGCCAAGTGAAGGTGAAAGGGCGCTTGCTCAAGCTGTTATCTATTTAGCATGTGCGCCTAAGAGTAATGCTGTATATATGGCCTTTAGCCAAATGAAAGCATTGGTGTCTAAAGAAAATGATTTTGACGTGCCGCCTCATTTACGTAACGCGCCTACTAAGCTGATGAGCGACCTTGGCTACGGCGAAGAATATCGCTATGCACATAACGAAATAAATGCCTTTGCAGCCGGGGAAAACTATTTACCTCAAGAGATTAAAGACGTTGAAATTTATCAGCCAACTAATCGCGGTTTAGAGCAAAAAATATCCGAAAAACTTAATTACTTGAAGCAATTAAACCAACAAAGCAGCAATAAACGTTATGAATAATCTGTTAATGATTGCCCTTGGGGGAGCATTAGGGGCAATATCTCGCTACGGATTATCACAATTAGCAATTAACCTGTTTGGTAAAGGCTTTCCTTTTGGTACACTTATCGCCAATTTCGTCGGTTCACTCTTAATGGGGCTGTTATTTTCGCTCATTGAAACAGAATCGCTCATGCCACAAGTGAAAATTGCCTTAGGCATTGGATTTTTAGGTGCATTTACGACGTTTTCGACATTTTCACTCGATACTGTGTTAATGATTCAAGCTGGAGACATACAAAAAGCATTACTAAATATCCTATTCAACTTAGGACTATGCCTGATGGCAGTCTTTATTGGCTTATGGCTTGGCAGTAAATAAACGAGAAAGTTTGTGTTCATAACGCAAACTACACCCTATTTGTTAGAAAAATATTGGAAGAAGCATGTTAGATCCTAAATACCTAAGAACTGAATTAGAAGAAACAGCAACACGTTTACAACAACGTGGTTATGAACTAGACACAGCGACATTAGCGCAATTTGAAGAGCGACGTAAAACCTTGCAAGTGTCCACTCAAGAGCTACAAGCTCAACGTAACACGCGTTCTAAATCGATAGGTCAAGCCAAGGCTCGTGGTGAAGATATTGCCCCATTATTAGCGCAAGTTGGCGAACTTGGTGATCAACTTGAAGCAGCTAAAAGCGAGTTAGCAACCTTACTCAATGATATTGATAATATTACAATGGGTGTACCAAATCTGCCGGATAGTGATGTGCCTTTTGGTAAAGATGAAGACGATAATGTTGAAGTATTACGCTGGGGTACACCCCGTACTTTTGATTTTGAAATAAAAGATCATGCAGATGTAGGAGAAGCCTTAGGTGGTATCGATTTTAGTGCATCTGTTAAGTTAACTGGATCACGTTTCGTTGTAATGAAAAATCAAGTGGCTCGTATGCACCGTGCATTAGCGCAGTTTATGCTTGACCAACACAGTGATGTTCACGGTTACACAGAGACGTATGTACCATATTTAGTGAACAGTGACAGCTTGCGCGGCACCGGGCAATTACCTAAATTTGGTGAGGATTTGTTCCACACCAATCCAGCTAACGAAGAAGGCACGGGTCTAAGCCTAATTCCTACGGCTGAAGTACCATTAACAAACTTAATGCGTGATGAAATTGTAGATGAAGCGGCATTACCCCTTAAATTTACTGCGCATACGCCATGTTTTAGAAGTGAAGCGGGTTCTTATGGACGCGATATTAAAGGTTTAATTCGTCAACATCAGTTTGATAAAGTTGAGATGGTGCAAATTGTTAAGCCTGAAACATCAAACGAAGCGTTAGAAGAATTAACGGGTCATGCTGAAAAAATCTTACAATTATTAGAGTTACCGTATCGTAAAGTGCTTTTGTGTACCGGAGATATGGGCTTTACTGCCGCTAAAACATACGATTTAGAAGTATGGTTGCCTACGCAAGATTGTTACCGTGAAATATCTTCTTGTAGTAACACGCGTGATTTCCAAGCACGTCGTATGCAAGCTCGTTTCCGTAACAAAGAAACCAATAAGCCAGAATTAGTGAATACTTTAAATGGTTCAGGCTTAGCTGTAGGGCGTACTTTAGTCGCTATTTTAGAGAACTTCCAACAAAGTGACGGCACAGTTACTGTACCTGAAGTATTACGTCCGTACATGAAAGGATTAGCTTCAATCGGCTAAAATGATGTGATGAATGATGAACAGCGGTTTAGACGCATGCTTTATAGAGCCATGCTTCTATTGTTCAGCGGCTTGCTATTTATCATAATGATAGGGGCTGCCGAATTATTATTTGCTAATTTTTAAATTGAAAAACCACTGACAACGAGCTTGTCGGTGGTTTTTTTATGTTTCAGAAACCGCGATTGACATATGTAATGTACAAACTAGTGCAATTGTAAGCATTTAATATGGTTTTTATAAAGTAATCACTGAGTATAAAATCCAGTGTTAAAAAATAAAAAATCCAGTGATTAGGCACTGGATTTTAAATTAGCTAAAACATATAGATGTTAATGATCGTGTGCTTGACCAGCTCCTCGCGGAAAGCGAATCGATTCAACCATATCTTGCACATCTTGTGGTACTTCATTAGTGATTTTACATACGGCAAATGCCGTTGCAAAGTTCACTAGCATGCCAATAGTGCCAATCCCTTCTGGCGATATACCAAACATCCAGTTCCCCGCGTTGTTAGCAGCTGGGTTGACGAATTTGAAGTAAATGATATAGGCAGTTGTGAATATAAGACCTACCACCATACCCGCAATAGCACCTTCTTTATTCATCTTCTTGCTAAATATTCCCATAATAATAGCAGGGAATAGCGATGATGCAGCTAACCCAAAAGCAAAAGCTACTACGGCGGCAACAAAACCGGGGGGATTGATGCCAAAGTAACCGGCGAAGACAATACCAACAGCTGCTGCACCACGCGCCCACCTAAGTTCCTTTTTGTCAGAGATATCAGGCGTTAAGGTTTTTTTCATCAAATCGTGAGAAACTGATGTTGAAATAACAAGAAGTAAACCAGCAGAGGTTGAGAGCGCTGCTGCTAAACCACCGGCTGCAACAAGGGCAATCACCCAGGCTGGCAAGTTGGCAATTTCTGGGTTTGCGAGCACCATAATATCGCGGTCAATTTTCATTTCGTTACGCTCATCACCGGAATAGAACATTTTACCATCTCCATTTTTATCATCGAAGCTAATTAGTCCTGTTTTTTCCCAGTTTTTTATCCACGTAGGCGCATCCTTGTAAGATGTTCCTTGGCCATAGGCTTTGGTTCCATCTGTCATTTGAACGGTAGGGCCATTGATTGTTTCAATCATATTTACGCGGGCAAACGAAGCAAGGGCAGGGATTGTTGTGTACATTATGCCAATGAACACTAAAGCCCAGCCTGCTGATATTCGAGAATCTTTGACTTTAGGTACAGTAAAGAATCTAACGATAACATGGGGTAAACCAGCTGTGCCAATCATTAGGGCGCCTGTGATGCAAAATACATCCAGTGTCGATTTTTTCCCTTGGGTATAAGCCCCAAAACCGAGTTCCTGAGATAAACCATCAAGCTTAGCTAATAAATAGCCACTACCATCAATCATCTCACTACCAAAGCCAAGTTGGGGAATCGCATTGCCTGTCATCATTACAGAGATGAATATTGCCGGCACCATAAAGGCAAAAATTAGCACACAATATTGCGCTACTTGAGTGTAAGTAATTCCCTTCATACCACCTAACACCGCATAAAAGAAAACGACTGCCATACCGATAACAACACCAGTCTCAATTTCTACTTCTAAAAAGCGCGAAAATACAACGCCAACTCCGCGCATTTGACCTGCTATATAGGTGAAACAGATGAAAATAGCGCAGACAACTGCAACGATTCGCGCTGTATTAGAATAATAACGATCACCGATAAAATCAGGCACAGTAAACTTACCGAATTTTCGTAAGTAAGGCACCATACAAAGAGCTAGCAATACATAACCACCTGTCCAGCCTAGCAGGTAAACTAAGCCGTCAGATCCTGTGAATGACACTATGCCAGCTAATGATATAAACGATGCGGCTGACATCCAATCTGCAGCCGTAGCCATGCCATTCATTAAAGGTGGAACTCCTCCACCGGCGACATAAAACTCTTTTGTTGAGCCTGCGCGTGCCCAAATTGCAATACCAATGTAAACGGCAAATGTAATGCCGACAATAATATAGGTTAATGTTTGTACATCCATTTTATTGCTCCTATTCTTCTACGTTATATTTTTTATCAAGATTGTTCATCTGCTTAACGTAGATGAAAATCAAGGCAATGAAGACATACATGGCACCCTGTTGGGCGAACCAGAACCCAAGTTTAAAGCCCATAAAAGTGATCTGATTTAATTGTTCAATAAATAAAATGCCGCATCCATAAGATACAACAAACCAAACTGCCAATAATTTGAACATGATCTTAAGGTTTTCTTTCCAATAGCCTTGAGCCTGCTCTTTGTCTGTGAAACTCATATAACTGCCCCCTTTTGTGTAATAGTTATGTTGGAGTGACAAAAACTAATCTAACAAGCCATTAACAATGTGAAATCCCGACCTTAGTCTAAAGCGGTTTAAAAGAGATATTCAAAAGAAGAAATTAATGCATCAAGAATCGTATAAACAATGGGCTGCGCGTGATTAATCAACAGAAATATCACCCCTATAAACAGGCATTAGACCATGGTCTAACAAGTAAGTTATTATTTTAAAAGAGGTAAATATATCCAGTGTTACGTATTGCAAGATAGATAGTTTTAGTTAAATTTTTCTAAACTATCTGGTACTTTAGTATTTGTTTTGTGGTATAAATAATACTTATGCGGATTGCTTGGGCTAGGGCTATCCGTAAACTAGAATGCAAACAAAGGAATGATTTGATTAGATTTTAAATCATGCTGTTATCCTAAATAGTAGAGGCTATATTTGAAATTCTCAGAAAACTCTAACCAAGCGGCTAAGTACCTAAGATTAGCAGTCCCCAAAATGGTGCAACACGATATTGTACCCAACCCACTAAATTACACATTGTGGTATACCTATTTTTCAGATTCGTTTCCCGCTTTAAATGCTGCATTAGATGACACGGTTAAACGCTATGGAACTTGTCCTGCAGATATTAGTGAAACGTTATTCTTAGAACATATATCTAAGCATACTGATAGTGTGAATGATAATAATGAAATTCAGCAAGCGCTGGTTCATTTAGTGGGGGACTTATCTAATCAAATTGCTGACACTGTTAGCCAGACACATATGTACTCAGATGCACTCAAAGAAGATTTAATGGCCATTGGGACGTCAGGCTTAGATGATGATTTAGCAGAAAAGTTGAATCAATTGAGTGCTAATGCCAACGGTATCTGTAATGCTAATGATGCATTTCAATCTCAATTGGCAAGTGCGCAAAGTGAAATTGATTCCTTAAAGCAAGCTCTTCAAAAGAGTGAATTGCAAGCAACGACAGATGCATTAACCGGTTTAAGCAACCGCCGAGTATTTGAAACCATCTATGATGAGTTTTCGAAAGAGCAGCAACCATTAGCTATTGTTATGATAGATATTGATAAATTCAAGGTATTTAATGATACTCATGGCCATGTGATGGGTGATCAAATCTTACAATTTGTGGGGAAACTGTTAAAAAAGGAATGTCCTGACAATGTCACTCCAGTGAGGTTTGGTGGTGAAGAATTTGCGTTACTATGTCCTCAATTACCCCTGAATGAAGTTACCAGCATTGCTGAGAATATTCGACGAAAGCTTGAAAAGGTGTCTTTTAGTAATAAACGCACGGGTAAAAAGATCGAGCCGGTGACTGCGTCATTTGGCATTGCGATAAAACAAGCAAGCGATGAACTTTTGGAAAGCCTAGTAGAGCGTGCTGACAAAGCGCTATATCAAGCTAAGAGCAGCGGCCGTAATCAAGTGAAGTTAGCGAGCTGATTGTAGGCTGTAGCATAGTGCTAGTGTAAATAAATGGAAATGGTGTAACGTTCTAATTTATTTATGCTTAGCATTAAGCAATGGCATAATATTATTGAATTGAATGTATATTAGTTGATTAGGATTAACGTGGATTAAAGGGATTTAATAAAAAAAGGAATGATATGTAGTATTTTGAGATAATTGGTATGTAGAAAAATGGCGCGCATGGAAGGAGTCGAACCTCCGACCGCCTGGTTCGTAGCCAGGTACTCTATCCAGCTGAGGTACATGCGCGCATCAATGTCCCATTTTATTATTGATTTAATAAAATGGCGGAGAAGGAGGGATTCGAACCCTCGATGGGATTTAAAGCCCATACTCCCTTAGCAGGGGAGCGCCTTCGGCCACTCGGCCACCTCTCCGTTG
>Ga0105359_10002278_pt1 | contig 15912 bp, 10 predicted proteins | sample GOMGulsemesocosm_6_FD_83659 | JGI IMG/M metagenome (GOLD analysis project Ga0105359, IMG submission 83659) | Methane-oxidizing microbial communities from mesocosms in the Gulf of Mexico - GOM8C Gulf of Mexico | ecosystem: Environmental > Aquatic > Marine > Cold seeps | place: Gulf of Mexico...
AATCAATCTTTGCTCAAACAACAGAATATAATTACGATACGTTATCTGCACGTTTACGTGAATTATCATTCTTAAATAAAGGAATCACCATTACTTTAACTGATAAACGTTCAACAGATGATGAAGGGAATCACGTTACTGAAACCTTTACAAGTACAGAAGGATTACCAGAATTTATCAGATATTTAGATAGCACACGTGAGCAATTGACTGCGAATGTAATTTCGATGGAAGGTGAGAAGAATGGGATTCCTGTTGAAGTTGCAATGGTATATAATACTTCATATTCTGAAAATTTACATTCATACGTAAACAACATCAACACACACGAAGGAGGAACACATTTATCTGGCTTCCGTAGAGGATTAACTGGAACCTTAAAAAAGTATGCTGAAAATTCAGGATTACTTAAAAATGTAAAGTTCGAAATTGCTGGTGATGATTTCCGTGAAGGACTGACAGCTATTATTTCTGTAAAAGTTGCAGAACCACAATTTGAAGGACAAACCAAAACAAAATTAGGAAACAGAGATGTAACTTCTGCAGTAAGCCAGGCAGTTTCTGAAATGTTAAATGATTATTTGGAAGAGAATCCAAATGACGCTAAAATTATCGTTCAAAAAGTGATTTTAGCCGCTCAAGCAAGACATGCTGCTCGTAAAGCCCGTGAAATGGTACAACGTAAAACAGTCATGTCTATTGGTGGTTTACCGGGGAAACTGAGTGACTGTTCTGAAACAGATCCAGAAATTTGCGAAATATTTCTAGTCGAGGGAGATTCGGCAGGGGGAACAGCCAAACAAGGTCGTGACCGTATGTTCCAAGCTATTTTACCTTTACGTGGTAAGATTTTGAACGTTGAAAAAGCCATGCAACACAAGGTTTTTGAAAACGAAGAGATCAAAAACATGTTTACCGCACTAGGAGTAACTATAGGAACAGAAGAAGACAGTAAAGCATTAAATCTTACAAAATTACGCTATCATAAAATTGTGATTATGTGTGATGCCGATGTCGATGGTAGCCATATTGCTACATTAATTTTAACCTTCTTCTTCCGATTCATGAAAGAACTGGTAGAAAACGGGCATATCTATATTGCAACGCCTCCTTTATATTTAGTAAAGAAAGGACAGAAAAAACAATATGCATGGAGCGATGAACAACGCGATATGATTGCTAAAAACCTTGGAGGAAGTGTAAACATCCAACGTTATAAGGGTCTTGGAGAGATGAATGCAGAACAATTATGGGACACCACCATGAATCCTGAATTCAGAACCCTACGTCAAGTTACTATCGATAACCCACAGGAAGCAGACAGAGTATTCTCTATGCTTATGGGTGATGAAGTACCTCCTCGTAGAGACTTTATTGAGCGCAATGCTAAATATGCAAATATTGACGCATAAATAAAACAAAAAATAAATAACCTAACTTTTCTATGAAATGGCCTCTGCTATTTTGTAGAAAAGTTTTTTTTAACCCTAAAATTAATTATTACATGAAAAAATTATTACTAGTCAGTTTTATTATCCTTGCAAGCTATACAAGTATTCAAGCACAAGAGTTTAAAGTGATCACTGTTGTAGAGTCTATTGTTCCCATGGGAATTGGAAGATCTAGAATTATTGAACACCAACAACCAGCAGATGCTGCCTCACACACAACAGAAAGAACTGACGGAAAAAAGTCTAAACAAAAAGATGTAAAACGAGGTGATATTAAAATTGACAACTTCTCAGAAACAAAATTATTAAACTTTTACAGTGCTGTAGGAATTAACTTCCAAAACATTGCTTCAAACGACGCACTTATTTCAAGTAAAATAAATGAAATGATACACAAAGGATGGAAACTAACCTATGTATCAAGTGCCGTAGAAAGTAACGCTGGAAAAGGCGATGGTAAAGGCTTATTTATTACGAGATTATATTTTTCAAAATAGAGAACACATACTCCTTAAAGCCCTTCATTAGAAGGGCTTTTTTTTGCTAAAAAAATCATTTAAAAACTGCCCTCACACAAAAAAGAACTATTTTTGAGACTTAAATTCAATCATATCATGAAAAAATTAACCCTACTCACCCTACTCCTTCTAATCTCTTTAAATTCTAAAGCACAAGATTTAGACATCCTGCTACTTGCTAAAGATGACGCAAGCACCTTAATGCAGAACTACATGAACCCCGTTATGGAAGGAATGCTTTTCAGTTTAAATAACGGATGGTACCACACTGCCAAAACACATAAAAAATTAGGTTTTGACATCACCATAAACCTAAACGCTTCTATTGTTCCTACAAATTCAAAATCTTTTATTTTTAACGCTGCTGATTATAAATATTTATCCCTAAATAGTGGTGCCGAAAGTGCAAAACTACAAACCATTATGGGGGATGATAATACCGAAACCATAGATGTTCGAATTGCAGAAGCAGGGCAAGATATAAAGGTCGCTAGCTTTAGACTTCCCGACGGAATCACCAAAGATTTACCCGTAAATGCCGTACCTTCTCCCATGGTTCAAGTTGGTGTAGGATTGCCATTTAAAACAGATTTAAAAGTACGATTACTTCCTTCTATTAATACAGATGACGTAAAAGGATCTATGTTCGGACTAGGAATCCAACACGACATTATGCAATATCTAGGACCACTTGATAAATTACCTTTAAATGTATCCTTACTTGCCGGTTTTACAAATATGGAGATGGATTACGACTTACAAAGCAACAGTTCTATGGCTGGGTCTAATCAACAAGCAAGTTTTAAACTAAAAGCCTATACAGTACAAGCACTCGCGTCATTAAACTTCCCTGTTATTTCCGTTTATGGAGGGGTTGGTTATGACTTTGGAAATACAAGCTTAAAACTAAAAGGATCCTATGAACTAGAATACGACATAGAAGGAACTGACCAAACGATTACTGACCAAATAATAAATCCCATTAATTTAGATTTTAATGCCAATAGTTTCAGAACAACCATCGGAGCACGATTAAGCTTGGCTTTCTTTAAAATATACGCTGATTACTCTATTAAGAAGTACAACACTATTTCAACCGGTATTGCCTTTAGTTTTAGATAATTCGCAAAATTGACTAACAGATTTTATGAATCTGTAATTTATAAAACGAATTCGTGTAAATTAATGATAGTCCATTAATCGTACGACAAAAATGAGTACATTTACTCAATTAAATTAAACCTAATAAAACAACATAAAATGAAAGTAACAATAGTAGGGGCTGGTGCTGTTGGTGCAAGTTGCGCCGAGTACATTGCCATCAAAGATTTTGCTGCAGAAGTAGTACTAATAGACATTAAAGAAGGATTCGCAGAAGGAAAAGCAATGGACCTAATGCAATGTTCTTCCTTGAATGGTTTTGATACAAAAATCACTGGAGTAACGAATGACTATGCTAAAACAGCAGGAACAGATGTAGCCGTAATTACAAGTGGAATTCCAAGAAAACCAGGAATGACTCGTGAAGAATTAATCGGAATTAATGCTGGGATTGTAAAATCTGTAGCAGGTAGTATAATCGAGCATTCTCCAGAAGCTATTATCATTGTAGTAAGTAATCCAATGGATACGATGGCTTATTTAGCTCATAAATCTTTAGGATTGCCTAAGCACAAAATTATAGGAATGGGTGGAGCTTTAGACAGCGCTCGTTTTAAATACCGTTTAGCAGAAGCTTTAGACTGCCCAACTTCAGATGTAGAAGGAGTTGTAATTGGAGGTCACAGTGATGTAGGTATGGTTCCATTAATTAACAATGCCGTACGTAACAGTATCCCTGTTTCTGAATTCTTATCAGAAGAAAGAATGGCACAAATAGTTGAAGACACAAAAGTAGGTGGAGCAACATTGACCAAATTATTAGGAACTAGCGCTTGGTATGCACCAGGAGCAGCAGTTTCTGAATTAGTAAAAGCAATTGCTTTAGATACTAAAAAAATGTTCGCTTGTTCTGCTTTATTAGAAGGAGAATACGGATTAAACGACATCTGTATCGGAGTACCTTGTATTTTAGGAAAAAACGGTATCGAAAAAATCGTAGAAGTAAAATTATCTGCTGAAGAAGCAGCTAAATTAGCAACAAGTGCAGAGGGAGTTAAGAAAACCAATGCCTTATTGAACTAAAGTATTGAGATGTGAGATATTAGCATTGAGAAAAGCTCTTTTGCAATTTTTATGATGATATTTTAACACTTAAAACATAAAAAAAATCCCGCCATGGCGGGATTTTTTTTATCTCATATCTAATATCTCAATACTCATCTCTTTTTTTAAGAAAGCCCTGAAATCACTCCATCATTATCAATATCCATATGTTCCGAAGCTGGTGTCCCCGGTAACCCAGGCATACGCATCATTTTACCCAAAATAGGAATTACAAATTTAGCACCGGCTGCTATTTCTATTTCACGCACGGTAATAGTGAAGTCTTCTGGTCTTCCAACCATTGTTTCATTATCGGAAAAAGATTTTTGAGTTTTTGCCATACAAACAGCAAAATCACTAAATCCAAGACGATCGATTCTTCGCAAATTTAATTTTGCTTTTTTATCATAATCTACTTGAACAGCCCCATAGATTTCACGTGCAATAGTTTCAATTTTTTCTTTAATTGGAGAATTCCAATCATATAAAGGCTTAAAATTAGTGGTGTTTTTTTCTACTACATTTACCACGGCTTGGGCTAACTTACTAGTCCCTTTTCCTCCTTTTGCCCATCCTTCTGAAACAACTGCCTGTACACCTAATTCCTCACAACGTTCTATTACAAACTCAATCTCTTCATAAGAATCCGTTACAAAAGCATTGATGGCAACAACAGGTTCAATATTAAACTTACGTATATTTTCGATATGCTTTTCAAGATTACAAATCCCTGTCTTCACAAAATCAATGTTTGGATCATTGAATTCATCCTTTTTAGCACCACCATGGTGACGCAACGCTCTAATGGTAGCAACTAACACCACCGCTTTAGGATTCAATCCAGCATGTGCACATTTAATATTCAAGAATTTTTCCGCTCCTAAATCCGCACCAAAACCAGCCTCAGTAACTACATACTTAGACAAAGACAAGCCCATTTTGGTCGCAATAATTGTATTGGTCCCTTGCGCTATATTTGCAAAAGGCCCTCCATGAATGATCGCTGGATTCTCTTCTAAAGTTTGCACTAAATTAGGTTTAATAGCATCTTTTAATAAGATTGCCATGGCATTTTCCGCTTTTAAATCACGTGCAAAAATTGCTTTTTTATCAAACGAAAATCCAATAAAAATATCTCCCAAACGCTTTTTTAAATCAGAAAAATCAGACGCCATACATAAAATAGCCATCACTTCAGATGCTGGGGTAATATTAAACCCATCCTCACGTGGTATTCCATTTGCAGTTCCTCCAAGTCCTATGGTAATTTGACGCAATGCACGGTCATTCATATCAATCACACGTTTCCAAAATATAGTTCTCGCATCAAGGTTTAAATTACCAACTGTACTCTGTAAATTATTATCGATTAAAGCTGACAGTAAATTATTTGCTTTTTCAATCGCATTAAAATCACCTGTAAAATGCAAATTGATATCTTCCATAGGTACTACTTGTGAATATCCTCCACCAGCAGCTCCTCCTTTTATCCCAAATACAGGTCCTAAAGACGGCTCTCTTAAAACCACTGTTGCTTGCTCGCCAATAGCATTTAAACCTTCCGTCAATCCAATAGAAACCGTAGTTTTTCCTTCTCCAGCAGGTGTAGGAGTTAAGGCAGTTACTAATACAAGGTTGTTGTTTTTAATTTTTTCTTCATCAATTAAACTCAATGGCAATTTAGCTTTGTACTTTCCGTACATTTCCAAATCATCCTCCACTATATTTAATTTTTTTGCAATCTCTCTAATGTGAATTAACTCCTTATTTTGAGCTATTTCTATGTCACTCATATACTTCATAAACCCTGACTTTAATAATTTTTAATAAAAAAGAACCTCCATATATAAAACAGTAGCGTTCTTAAACGGTTTTCCTTTCTCTAAAAAAGAAAGAATATAAACCCTAAAATAATGACAACAAATATAGTAAAATCAGTTCTTGGAATCGACATAAAAATTTACATAAGAAAATAAGCTGATAAAAACACCAAAACTATTGGCTTTTGCAGTCTGAAATCATATATTTGCACGTTTCTTACAAATTTAAGATTTAATAAATAAGATTATAATGCAAAACAAAGGACTTATCAAGTTATTCGCTATTCTGTTCGGAATAGTAAGTTTATACCAATTATCGTTTACTTATTTTACAAATGGTGTTGAGGATAAAGCAAAGATTTATGCCACTTCACAAACCGAGGATGGTAAAGAATTAGCAAAATTAGAAAGAAAGTATTTGGACTCCGTTTCCAATTTACCTATCATTGATTTAGGGTTCTCTCAATTTAGCTACAACGAAATTAAAGATAAGTCTATCAATTTAGGGTTGGATTTAAAAGGAGGAATCAATGCTATACTACAAGTATCTGTAAAGGATATCTTAGTTGGATTATCAAATGATTCTAAAAACGCTACCTTCAACGAGGCATTAGCAAAAGCTAGCGATCTTCAAAAGACAAGTAACGAAACATTTTTAGAATTATTCTTCCAAGAATTTGAGGCTGTAAGTGCTGGGAAAGTAAAATTAAGTGACCCTAGTATTTTCGGAAACAAATCTTTGCGTGAGAAAATTAACTTTAAAATGTCTAACGACGAAGTACAACCAATAATTGAAGCGGAAGTTACAGGTTCTGTAAACACTGCTTTTGAGGTATTACGTAGTCGTATTGATAAATTTGGAGTTACGCAACCAAACATCCAACGTATTGGACAGTCTGGACGTATCTTAATTGAATTACCAGGAGCAAAAGACATTGAACGTGTTCAACGTTTATTACAAAGTACTGCCGAATTACAATTCTGGGAAGTATATACAAACCAAGAAATTCAAAACTTCTTTTTCCAAGCAAACAGTGTAATTGAAGCTTCTTTAGTTCAAGAAGATGACGCTGCTGAAACTGAAAAAACGAAAGAGGAAGAATTAGAAGACCTTTTAGGAGCTGATACTGATTCTACCTCCGTTAAAAAAGTAAATAATTTATTTGCTGTATTCTCTCCTAACTTTGCTCAAAGTGCTGCACAATTAAGTTCTGTTGTAGGAAACGCTGCAGTATCTGATACAGCTAAGGTGAACAAATACCTTGCGATGAAAGACGTAAGAAACTTGTTACCAAACGAATTAAAACATGTAAAATTCTTATGGGATGCTAAGCCATTCACAGGAACTTTAACTACCGGGGAGAAAAAAGATCTTATTAACTTATACGCTATCAAATCTAACAGAGATGATGTTGCTCCTATTGAAGGAGATGTTATTGATGATGCTTCTCAAACTTACGACCAATACGGTTCTAGCCCAGAAGTAAGCATGACTATGAATTCTGTAGGAACGAAACTATGGGCAAAAATGACCACTGAAAATGCTGGGAAATTTGTAGCTGTTGTTTTAGATAACTATGTATACACTGCACCACATGTAAACGACCCTATTACTACAGGACGTACTTCTATCTCAGGAGGAAGCATGACAGTGACAGAAGCGCAAGATATTGCAAACGTATTAAAAGCAGGTAAATTACCAGCTGCTGCACATATTATTCAATCAGAAGTTGTAGGACCATCATTAGGACAAGAAGCTATTGATAGTTCTTTATTATCATTTGCATTGGCATTGGTATTGGTATTACTTTGGATGGTATTCTATTATGGTAAAGCAGGTTTAATGGCTAATATTGCATTGGCAGTTAACTTATTATTTATCTTTGGAATCTTAACCTCTTTTGGAGCTGTATTAACATTACCTGGTATTGCGGGGATTATCTTAACCATTGGTATGTCGGTGGATGCGAACGTAATTATATTTGAACGTATTAAAGAAGAACTAGCTAAAGGACGTGGATTAATTGAATCTATTTCCCATGGATTTAGTGTAAAAGGAGCCTTATCAGCTATTATTGATGCTAACATTACTACCTTATTAACGGGGGTAATCTTATATATGTTTGGAACAGGACCAGTAAAAGGATTCGCTTATACCTTAATTGTAGGTATTATTACCTCTTTATTTACTGCTATTTTCATCACTCGTTTAATTATTGACTGGTATTCAGCAAAAGGAAAGAAATTTACTTTTACTACAAATATCACTAAAAACTGGTTCAGAAATGTACATGTAGATTTCTTAACGAAACGTAAAATTGCTTATGTAATTTCAATTGGATTTATTGTTGCTGGTTTAGTATCATTATTTACCAATAGCTTGAACTATGGAGTAGATTTCGTAGGAGGTCGTTCTTATGTAGTAAAATTTGATAAAGCTATAAAGCCTACAGAAGTTGCTGATGCATTAAAAGGTGCTTTCGGAAGTTCTCCTGAGGTAAAAACGTATGGTGAAGTAAGTCAATTAAAAATTACTACAAAATACAGAATAGACGAAGAAGGAAATAAAATTGATGATGAAGTAATGAACTTACTTTATAGCAATTTAAAACAATTCATGCCAGCTGGAACAGACTTAGAAACCTTTACTGGTGGATTTGACGGACAGAAAATTGGTATCATGAGTCGTATCAAAGTAGAACCAACTATTGCTGATGATATTAAAACATCTGCACAATGGGCTATCATCGGTTCTTTATTCTTTGTGTTCTTATATATCTTATTCCGTTTCCGTAAATGGCAATATAGTTTAGGAGCTGTTGCAGCTGTATTCCACGATGTATTAGTGGTAATGGGAGTATTTAGTCTTTGCTACAAAATCTTACCTTTTGATATGGAAATTGGACAATCATTTATTGCAGCGATCCTTACAGTAGTTGGATACTCACTGAATGATACCGTGGTAATTTTTGATAGAATTCGTGAATTTAGCGGAATGGACAAAAAAGGAAACTTTGCAACTATTGTAAACAAAGCCTTGAGTAGTACTTTAGGACGTACAATTAATACGTCATTAACAACTTTAGTAGTACTTTCAGCTATTTTCTTCTTTGGAGGAGACTCTATTAAAGGATTTATGTTTGCATTGATTGTAGGTGTAGTTGTAGGTACATATTCGTCATTATTTATTGCGTCACCAATTATGTTTGACACCGTAAATAAGTCCAAAAAGAAAAAATAAAAAACATACATTTTATATAACATTAACCGTTTTGATACGTCAAAACGGTTTTTGTATTTCAAATTAGCAAGTATAGATGGAATTCATTTTCATCTTAACAATTGATTATTAACTTTGTAGCAAAGTAAGAATATGAGTATTATTAGACTTCACGATAAATATTTTAAGCAGTATATTTCAGAGGATAAGATCCAAGCTGTTGTAAAAAAGATGGCACAAGAAATTGGCAGAGAGTACCAAAACGAAACTCCTATTTTTATAGGTATTTTAAATGGTTGCTTTATGTATATGGCCGATTTTATACGTGAATACCCAGGGAACTGTGAAGTTTCCTTTGTTAAGCTTGCTTCATACACAGGCACCTCTTCTACAGGGGCGGTAAAACAGTTGGTAGGAGTCAATCAAGATTTAGAAGGACGCATCGTCGTTATTTTAGAAGATATTATAGATACTGGGAATACCCTAGAAGAAATCTATAAAATATTTAGTGACAAAAAAGTAAAACAATTAAAAATTGCGACCTTATTCTTCAAACCAGATGTATTTAGAAAGGAATTACCGATAGACCATATAGGAATGTCAATTCCAGACAAGTTTATAGTTGGTTATGGATTGGACTACGACAATCTTGGAAGAAATTTTGGGGCAATTTACCAACTAACAACAAAGCCTAAAATGAAAAACATTGTATTATTTGGTCCTCCAGGAGTTGGAAAGGGAACTCAGGCGGCCATATTAAAAGCAAAGTATAACCTGGTCCACATATCGACAGGTGATATTTTTCGAGATCACATTAAGCGACAAACTGAACTAGGAAAATTAGCGCAATCTTTTATGGACTATGGAAATTTTGTTCCAGACAACGTAACTATAGACATGCTAGAATCAGAAATTGAGAAGAATCCAGATGCTCATGGATTTATTTTTGATGGATTCCCTAGAACTCCTACACAAGCTGTAGCTTTAGACAAGTATCTTACTGAAAAAGGAGAACTTTTAAATGGAATGGTGGCCTTAGAAGTACCAGAAGAAACACTTGTAACACGTATTTTAGAACGCGGAAAAACAAGTGGAAGAGCTGATGACCAAGACGAAGCAAAAATTAGACACCGTTTTCATGAATATCACACAAAAACGGAAATGTTAAAAGACTTCTATTCTGAACAACATAAATACTTTGGTATTAATGGTGTAGGACTTGTAACAGATATTACATCTAGATTGAGTCAGGTTATAGACAATCTTTAGTTCTAATTCACATAATATAAACTGTTTAATTGTACCTTTGTGCGATTAAACAGTTTTTTTAATTTTAAGACAATGACAGAAGGGAATTTTGTAGACTATATAAAAATACATGCATCTTCAGGAAAAGGAGGACAAGGATCAATGCACTTGCATCGCGAAAAATACATCGATAAAGGAGGTCCTGATGGTGGAGATGGTGGTCGTGGAGGACATATTATAGTCCGTGCCGAGCCTAATTCTTGGACATTATATAATTTAAAGTTTAGACAGCACTTTAGAGCCGAACATGGTGGCGCTGGAGGAAAATCTGAAAGTACAGGTAAACAAGGAAGCGACATTTACATTGATGTCCCTTTAGGAACTATTATCCGCGATGGAGATACTTTAGAAGTAATTTTTGAAATTACTAAAGAAAATACGCAACAAATATTGCTACCTGGAGGAAAAGGAGGAAGAGGAAACTCTCACTTTAAATCTTCTACAAATCAAACGCCTCGTTATTCACAACCAGGAATAGATGGACAAGAAGGATGGTTTCAATTGGAGTTAAAAGTATTAGCCGATGTAGGGTTAGTAGGATTTCCTAATGCTGGAAAATCTACTTTATTATCCGTTTTAACCTCTGCTAAGCCCAAAATAGGAGATTATCCATTTACGACCTTAAAACCAAATTTGGGGATTGTAGAATACCGTGGATACCAATCATTTATAATGGCAGACATCCCAGGTATTATAGAAGGTGCCGCGGAAGGAAAAGGATTAGGTCATTACTTTTTAAGACATATAGAACGTAATTCTACGCTGCTCTTTTTAATTCCTGCAGACAGTATGGACATCATAAAAGAGTACAATATTTTACTAAATGAGCTACGCCTACACAATCCAGAATTAATGGATAAACAACGCTTATTAGCCGTTTCTAAATGTGATTTGTTAGACGATGAATTACAAGAAGAAATAGCCAAAGAATTACCAGAAGGTATTGAAACCATTTTTATCTCTTCAGCCATCAATAAAGGAATGATGGAATTGAAAGATAAATTATGGGCTACCTTAAATGATTAATTCTTTATAATTATAGGAAGTGTAAAAGTACTGGAAACAGGAGTTGCACGTTTAATAGCAGGTTGAATTAAAGGTATACTATCCGCACATTGCAATAGCATACGTTTAATTTGACCTAATTTTTTGGAATTTTCTGAAGCCAATGGCAACAGACTTACGACTCCTTTTTTAGAAATATGCAACTGGATGATTATGGTATCATTCATATCCTGTGAGGACACATATTGAAAACCATCCACACAATCTCTGATATAATTCATCAATATTTTTTGGGAACATTCCCATTGCGCATCCTTGGTATCAAAGGTGCTACATGCTGCATACATCGGATAAGAATCCACTCTTTTTAAATCAATAATAGTATCGACTACAGCACCATTAGGCACCACTTTTTCAGTGCCTTTATCAAAGTAATTACAACTCCAAATACTACTAATAAAAAGGATTGATATAAGGATTCTATTTCGCATCATAATAGTTTTCTATGTGAAAATACAATAAAATAAGTGAACAATCAACAAAACAAAAGACACAATAGCAACTAACTAAACATCAACACCTTCTCTTTTAGAAATATAAGCAGATGGATATACTCCTAGCTTCTTATAAAAAGCTTTTGTAAAAGATTCCCTCGTTTTATAACCAGCTACTTCTGATAAAGCTTTACTTGTATAATGATTTAATTTAGAATTACTATCCAATTGTTCTATGATAAATGCTATACGCAAATCATTCAAATAAACACTAAAGTTAACTCCCTTGGTACTATTTACGACCTTTGACAAATACGTTGAATTTGTATGTAATTGTTGTGCTAACAAATTTAAGGTCATATTGGGGTCAAGAAATCCTTGTTCCGACTCAAATTTATCTAATAATTCTGAGAGCAATCTTACCGTATCTGGTGCTATATTAATGATACTTTTAGAACTAACAGACACCGTATCTAATGGCTCATTATTTTTAAAACTAGAAAATGCAATTTTTAAAGTACTTAACTTTTTCCTAAATAAAAAACCAGCAACAAACAACAGTAATAACAGTCCAAAAACAATCGTATTGTTTTGTTTTTGTTGCTCCAGCAACAAGACTTCAGATTCAATTTCCGCTATCAATAATTCCAGTTCATTCACATTTGACTGTTCAACTTTTAAGCTATCTGACTGTTTTTTTATCCATTGAGATACTAAAGAATCATGCGTATATCTTAATGCCCCATGCAACACATTACCAGCATTAGTAATCGAGTCATGAAAAGAAAGTTCAGCATCTGACGCACCCATTAAGAAACGGCCTTCATCATCATCCAAATGAACAAGATCAACAAACGATATACCACCCGCAGAATCATTTGCAAATATTAAAGAACTCACGACAACAAAGCAGCAAATAAACGCACTAAAAAGAATCTTTTTTAATAAGTGTTTCAAGAAATATATGATTTGAATTAGCGTATGGGGAATTAGATCGATTAATAACAGAATGCCTACTATTAACCGTTTCAAATATACGTATTTTCAATAAAACAAAAGCACGTCACTTTATTTAAATTTCTTCTTTTAATTCTCCCTTCAGAAACAGTTTTTTTCTAATATTTGTAATGCGTTGTTTTGCATATTTTGTAAATACCTCATCCCTACTTTCAAACCTATCTACATATTTTTCATACAATCCCAAGGCTATTTTTTTGTCTTTATAATAAGCCTCTGCCGTCACTGCCCATTGGAATAAACCTTTATAAAATCCGTTCCCACTTTGGTAAGATTTCTTAAAATATACGATGGCTTTTTTAAAATCTTTCTCTTCTTGAAAAATAGTAGCATATAAAAACTGAGGAGCACTTAAATCAGGTTCCGCACCAAATAAAGAGAGCATTAGCAGAATTTTAGCCTGCTTAAAGTCCTTTTTCTTGTGATATATATTTGCCAATTTATACGCATATTCCATGCTTTGTCTATCCATTTGAACAGCTTTACCATAATAGACCTGTGCACTATCTAATTGATTCATTTTTTCGAAACAAGCACCTTTTAAACTATTGATTGGCGCATTGGAAAAACGCAGGCTGTCCAAAATATTACAATAGCGAATACTCTGAGTGTACTTTTTATCTTTAAATAAAACAGAAGCCTTTAATTGTAGAAAATTTAAATGTGTTGGATCCAAGGCCAGCCCCTTATCAATAAAAAGGTTTGTAGAATCACTAAATTTTAAGGTTTTATAAAACTTCGCCAACTCAAAAATAGAGGACATATGAACGGTATCTCTCTTATAAGCATCTAAAAACAATTGCCCTGATATATAAAAACGTCCTTGTTTTTTATATATCTTCCCAAGCTGATAACTATAATACGGGTTCGTTTTATCTTTTTTTAAGAGAAACTGATAGATCTTTATAGCATGTTTCTTTTTACGTGTACTACTATACAAACGTGCCAGTTGATTTGCAACTAATAAATTGGACGAATCTTTTACAAATACCTGTTCATACAGGAGAATGGCATTTTTTGCCATTCCCCCAGCATGATAACTTTTGGCTAATTTTATTTGTATAGCCTCCGTCGGGTCCATTTCAAAAGCTTTTTTATAATTATAAATAGCCTTGTTATAATGTCCTATTTGATAATAAATAGCCGCTTTTTCAGTAAAATCTTTAAGTAAAGGCTGTTCTTTCACTTCTAATTCCGTCAAGCGAACTTGATAATCTCCTTGCGTAACCTTTTCAATGAGTGAAGTGCTTTGCGGAAGCACACATACACCATGTAAGACTAGTACGAACCATAGTAACTTTTTCATAGTTTTATTGATTTAAAATTTAAAGTATTCGAAGCGATTATTTAAATTTAAACTCACTCCAATTAAAAGCTACTTTTGATAGCTAGCAATTAATCTACCCTTAACACTATAGGCAACGAATATTTCACTCCTACAGAAATACCTTTCATTTTACCTGGAATCATTTTTGGAAGTGCGTTAATTACACGAATAGCCTCGTCATGCAATTTTTTATGAGGAGCTCTAGCGCGTACAGTATCCACATTTCCGTCTTTATCAATAGAAAACATCACAAAAATGCGTTTCACACCAGGATCCACCCCAATATTCTTAGACAATTCCGCATTAAAATTTTCTTTTACAAAAGCGTCAATTTTTTGAGTCAGACAGCTTTTAGGGTTTTCAGCGCCTTCACAACCAGGATACACAGGAAAACTTTCTAAAACAGCAAAAGGGATATAATCTTTCGTTTTTTCTTTCATTTTTGCTATTTCAATATTTCTTTTTTCCGCCTCAGGACTAAGCTTCTTAGCAACCTGATTTTTATCAATGTAAAAATGCCAAACACGCTTCCCTTCTGGAGTTAATTTTAAATAAATTTTTCTTTCAATTAAAAAAGAAGAACTTTCATTCCAACGTTTCATGGACATCTTCTCCTTTGCTGTCATATCTTCTTCTGGAATGATCTCTCCATTAAAAACAGTTCCAATAAAAATATGGAAATCACCCTTTGAAATTAATTTCCCTTCATTCTCTTTGGCTTCATTAAAAACATTTTGAATATCTACTTCCTTCTCACAAGAGGTATATATTAACATACTCAACAACACAGGAACTAGTAATAAATACTTTAATTGTTTCATTTTTTTTGATTTGTTTTTTGTGATCATAATAATTCTTTTTTTTATTAATGAATGTTTATAAAACTGATTGACAAACGAAATGTTTTCAACGTTAAATGTATGGGCTAATAAATTATTGAAATATTGCTTTTTATCCGTGTTTTTCAATACCTCGGCATCTGAAAGGTATTCGTGCACCGCGGAAATTCTGTGTTGGTATATATAAATCAAAGGGTTAAACCACATCAGAATTTTTAAAATTTCAAACAGTAATAAATCTAAGGTATGCCACTGCTTACTATGTACCAACTCATGCTGAATCACCTGTAAGTCCTTGTTTTCTATTAATTTTTCATGAATAAAAATATACTTGAAAAATGAAAAAGCAGCTTTGTTGTCTTTCAACAAAACCAAACTATGGTCCTCTTTTTTCACAATCTTACTTTGTTGTAATAAGCGTACAATTCTAAATAATTTTGTAAAAAACGACACCGTCAAAATAGCAATACCTACATAAAAAAGACTCCCTAAAAAGTTAACAGATTGATACATTGCTGAACCTTCTAAAGTACTTTGAGGATCCAACACTACAGCAGGCAATTGATAAATAACTTCTGTTGGAACTACATATTTCAAACTTGAAAACTGAATGAGAGGAATTAAAAACGAAAGCAATGGTGTTCCTAATAGGTACCACCTATTGTATTTAAAAAAAGTTTCCTTTTGTAAAAACAAATCATAAATTCC
>Ga0105359_10002291_pt1 | contig 15873 bp, 12 predicted proteins | sample GOMGulsemesocosm_6_FD_83659 | JGI IMG/M metagenome (GOLD analysis project Ga0105359, IMG submission 83659) | Methane-oxidizing microbial communities from mesocosms in the Gulf of Mexico - GOM8C Gulf of Mexico | ecosystem: Environmental > Aquatic > Marine > Cold seeps | place: Gulf of Mexico...
AAACTGAATGCCAGATTTTTGGGCCTGTAATGAGGCCAGAACTTCTTCCTTGTTATTACCAAGGCAACCTACAATTCCCATACCTGTAACTACAACGCGGCGCATAGCTGAATCCTACTTTAAATTAGGCCTTAATCATGCAATATTACGCGCTGAGTTTAAAGATATGCCGACATTTATATACAGAATAATATTGATGCCTAAAAATCAATAAAGCCAAACGAGTAATAAGTACTTATGACGAATAAGAAAGTAATTAGACAGCAGCAAGCTCAATTACTCATGCGTGAGAATGCCATTGATGTGCTGGAATTAGCCGCTTGCTTGGGTTTGGATGAAGATAAACTGAAAGCTATGGTAGGAGAAAGCCCTAGTCGTCAACTGACCGATGCTTTAGCACGCTTGATGGAGCAAGCCTTCAGTAAGCCAATTGGCTGGATGGATAGCGGAGAAGATGGTGGTATTAGCTTCGATCTCTTTGGTTAGCAATGAACTATTTTTTTGGTAGGCGTATTAAGAACGTAGCCCCTTCTTTTTGTGAGCTATCAACAGAAATTGAGCCACTCATATTCTGAGAAATAATATTATAAATTACATGTAATCCTAAACCAGTACCGCCTTGGCTACGCTTAGTAGTGAAAAATTGATCAAAAAATTTGCGCTGATCCTCAATAGATATTCCTTTTCCGTTGTCGTGGTATCTTATCAATATCTGGTGTCTTCGATTTCATTTATGTCGATAGTTATTTCGCCACCTTCAACGCCCTCAAATCCATGCAGTAAAGAGTTAGTAATTAAATGAGTAAAAATTTGCATTAAAGAGCTTGTGAAACTTTTGATTTGAAGCTCGTTATTGCAATTTAAGATAATTTTTTGATCATGCTGTTCCAGGCTTGGCATCAATATCAAAAGTACATTTTCTAAATTATTTTTAATATTTAAAGTTTGTATTTCTTCATTAAACTCATCGGCGGCAATTTTTTTGAAACTTGAGATTAACGTGGATGCACGATGTAAGTTATTCAATACCATGTCTGAAGAATCTTTAATTGTAGTCAGGTATTGATCGACATTAGCTTGCTGTAATTTTTTGTTATTATTTAATTCAATCAACTCGTTAGTCTGATTGTTTAAATAAGAGGCCGCAGTTACGCTGATCCCTGGAGGCGTATTCAATTCATGTGCAACCCCAGCAACTAATCCTCCTAATGATGCCATTTTTTCTTTGGCGATTAATTGTTCTTGAGTTTGTTTTAAATGTTCTAAAGTTACATTTAGTGTGTTGTTCATTGTCTTTAGTTCGGAGTTTTTATTAATGATTTCTTTTTCAATACGCACTCGTTCAGCGATTTGGGTGATCAGCTCATCATTTGTGGCCTGTAACATTGCAGGGCTGGGGCAATAAGGGGAATAAAACAATTGCAGTAAGGATGGATGCGATGGCCGTTAGTACTTTAACGAATCCGGTTAACCAGTAGGCGGGTTTCCATACGGTCACCACGGCTAATAAGTGAGTTAAGCCACAGGCGATAATGAATATTCCGAATAATACAAAGACCCAGCTAAAGGGAAGATCTTTTCGTTGTCGAACAAACCATACTATGGCAAAAGGTATTGCTGAGTAAGATAAAAATATCGCCAGATCAGAGACAACATGCATGCCCAATATTACAGGCTTCCATAGGTAGTAATGCCCATGTGGCATGAACCCAGTTGTAGAAAATAGAGTTTGCAACCACTCAAATATGAGGCCTCCTTATTAAATTGCACTAATGCTTTATATAGTAGTTCATTCGGTCATAGATAATAGCGTATGAGACTAATATCTGATCGAAATGGTGGTTAGGGTTATTGAATTGTTTTATTACACTATTCGATAGTCGTTTTATAACTGACTATGCTTTAGATATCTCTCTTATGAATGAGGTGTCTTTATGGCAATACGCATAGTAATTAATGGCTTTGGTCGCATCGGTCGATTGGTATTTCGAGTACTGGAGGCTTATGAGCAAGAGCTTGGTGCTGAGTTAGAAGTGGTGGCTATTAACGATAGAATCACTCCAGATTATATGGCTTATCTACTTAAATACGATTCAATTCACGGGCGCTTTTCTGGCGAGGTAAGCCATGAAAATGGTGTGTTAATCGTTAACGGTAAACGCATTCAAGTTTCCAGTTTCAGCCAGCCAGGGCAAGCAAATTGGGCTGAATTACAGATTGATATCGTTATCGAGGCCACCGGGCTTTTCACCCAGCTCTCTCAGGCTCAAGGGCATCTAGACGCTGGTGCAAAAAAGGTTTTGATTACAGCCCCTTCCAATGACGCCCCAATGTATGTGATGGGTGTGAATCATCTAGACTATAAAGCCGAGCAAAAGATTATCTCCAACGCCTCTTGCACCACTAACTGCCTCGCACCGATTGCTAAGCTGCTGGAAGATAATTGGGGTATCGAAGAAGGGTTGATGACAACTGTTCATGCAGCAACGGCTAGTCAGAAAACAGTTGATGGTACCGATGTTAACGATTGGCGTGGAGGAAGGGCGGTAATGGGGAATATTATTCCTGCGAGCACGGGTGCTGCGAAGGCTGTTGCTAGGGTGATTCCTAGCTTGGCAGGTCGATTAACAGGAATGGCGTTTCGGGTACCGACCACGGATGTGTCGGTGGTGGATTTAACAGTACGATTATCTAAATCAACGTCTTTGGCTGAAATTCAGCAGGTTATTAAACGCTATAGTCAAGGTGAGCTTAAGGGCATTCTAGGCTATACAGAGGATGCGGCTGTATCTTCAGATTTCATTCATAATAGTCACAGTTCAATTTTTGATGCAGGGGCGAGCTTGGCTCTTAATGATCGATTTTTTAAAATCATTAGCTGGTATGACAATGAGTGGGGTTATGCCAATAGAGTGGTCGATCTGATTCGACATATTCGCTAGCGCGTTTTCAGTAGGCGACAAGCATGATGTAAATCAATTAATTCTTCATTGGCTTCCTTGGTCAATGACTCTGGCTTTAAAAATCATAGTGTATCTGGTGACAAGGTTTGAGAATGGCTTAATGTTTAAGTTTGATGTCGCTTTGTAAGTCGCGCGAATACCTTGAGGGAAAACAAGATGAATAATAATAAAAAGAATCATGAATACGATACTCCCGTTTTGGTGATCGGTGGTGGAATAGCAGGTATTAGTGCAGCGATTGAATTGTTGGATAATAAGCAAACGGTTTTACTCATCGATCGTGATTGTGAAGAAAAATTTGGTGGTATGGCAAATGAAGCCTTTGGAGGCATGCACTTTGTCGATACACCCGTGCAGCGTTCCAATGGAATTAAAGATAATAAGCAGCTTGCGCTCGATGATTGGTTTGCCGCCGCCGAATTTGATCGCAATGATGGCAAGCATATTTATGCCAAGCAATGGGCGCGAACCTATATTGAACGCAATAAAGAAGATGTCTATGACTGGTTAACAGGGTTTGGTATTCGTTTTTTTCCAATTGTTCATTGGGTGGAGCGGGGTGACTACGGTTTTACGAAAGGCAGTCGAGGCAACTCTGTTCCTCGATATCACGTAGCGTGGGGTACAGGCTGGGAAGTAACACAGACATTGATTAAGAAATTACTGAGTCATGTTAATCGCGATAAGCTGACGGTCAAGTTTCAGCATAAAGTTGAGCGCTTTATTTGGACCGATGGCCAGTTAACTGGATGTCAGGGGCATAAGCGGGATGCAGATTCCGCACCGGAAGCGTTCACGATTACTGCTGACAATACAATTGTCTGCGCTGGTGGACTTAACGGTAATCTTAAGCAAGTTGAAAAGCATTGGGATAGCGCAAGCTATGGCCCATATCCTAAAAATATATTAGCCGGGTCCCACCCTTTCGCCGATGGCCTTTTACAGGATGAGCTTGATGCAAAGGGCGGTAGTATTAAAAACCGTGGCTGGATGTGGAATTATGCCTCTGGGGTTAAGCACCCTAAACCTGAATATGAAAATCATGGCCTAAGCCTTATGCCATCACGCTCTTCTTTATGGCTAGATGCCCACGGCAATCGGGTTGGTCCTATGCCATTGATAAGTGGTTTTGATACGCATAACTTATGCAAAACAACGGGGCATTTGCCAGAGCAATACACTTGGCAATTAATGAACTTGAAGATTGCACATAAAGAATTAGCGGTCTCAGGCTCGCATATTAACAAAGCCTTTCGTCATAAAAGCTGGTTGGGGGTGATCAAGATGGCACTGCGAGGGAATCGTGAAATTGTTCAGGTGTTGATGAAAGATTGTGAAGATGTCGTTGTTGCCGATAGCTTGCCTGAGCTTGTAGCGGCTATGAATACAAACAGTCAGCAGTATAAAGACAAAGCGTTTTCAGCGGAGGTTTCGCTAGAAAATGTTGAACGTGATGTTCAGGCGTATGATAGCCAAATTGAACGTGGGGGGAAATTCGCCACCGATGATCAAATCCGACGCATTCATTTTTTACGACAGTGGCGTGGGGATAAAGTAAGAACGCTCAAAAACCAAAAGATTAACGATCCCAAAGCGGGTCCGTTTATCGCCATTCGTACGCGAATTATTAGCCGTAAGAGTATGGGCGGGATTGAAACAAATACGGCTAGCCAAGTACTGAGTCAGCAAGGCGAGGTGATTCAAGGTTTGTATGCGGCGGGTGAGGCTGCTGGTTTTGGGGGGGCTGGCTGTGCGGGTATTCGGTCTTTAGAAGGGACTTTCTTATCGTTGTGTATTTTGAATGGACGCATTGCTGCGCAATCGATTGCGGCTCAGAAGTGACTGATTTAGCGGCTCGTGGTATAAAGACGGCATAAAACATTCGCACTGTTTATTCCAAGTGCGCTGCCTATCCAAGTTGTAGCTAAGGTTTCTCGATGAAAGTACTGTTGGTAAAAATGTCCTCTTTAGGAGATGTATTTCATGCACTTCCTGCCGTACAAGATGCTTTCCAGCAAGTCCCCAATGTTGAGTTTCATTGGCTGGTGGAAGAGGCGTTTGCCGATATTCCTAGCTGGCACCCGGCGGTAACAAAGGTGATTCCGATTGCTTGGCGTCGCTGGCGTAAAAATCTTTCTAACGTGACTGTTCGTGCTGAAATGAAAGCTTTTTATCAAGACTTGCGTAGCACAGAATACGACATTGTTTTAGATGCTCAATGCTTAATCAAAAGCGCCGCTGTTACTCGTATGGCAAAGGGCCCGCGTTATGGTTTGGATAAAGCGAGCTGCCGTGAACCACTAGCTGCTTTGGCGTATCAATATCCGCAAGCAATTGCTAAAGGTCAGCATGCGATTCCTCGCGTGCGCCAACTTTTATCTCAAGTATTAAATTACACCCTTCCTGATACCTTTTCTTATGGCATTGATAAAAGCCGCTGGCAGCGCCCCGAAATGGAAGGCGGTTATGAAGGAGAATACTGGCTGTTTTTGCATGGTACGACTTGGGATACTAAGTTATGGCCTGAAGTCTATTGGTGCGAGCTTGCACGCTTAACCGTTGAATCGGGCCGTAAGGTTATTCTGCCTTGGGGCAATGGTGAAGAAAAATCCCGAGCAGAGAGTATTGCGAGTAATGTTGAAGGCGTAGAAGTGTTGCCTAAAATGGGCTTGAATGCGTTAAATGCTTATCTTGCACATGCTCAAGCTGTTGTCGGCGTTGATACAGGATTGTCTCATGTAGTCGCGGCTTTAGAAGTACCTTCTGTTGCCATTTACGGAGCAACGGATGCAGTATTGACCGGAGTTCTGGGGCCGAAAGTAGAGGTGCTGAGCAGTACGCTAGAGTGTGCCCCGTGCTTGAATAAACAATGTGATCACCCTGATCGCAATGATGGAAATCCAGCTCAACCGCCTTGTTATCGGTCGATTGCACCGCAAAGGGTTTTTGATGCAGTGCTGAATAAATTAGTCATTATTAAAGGCTAATTCTCCACCTCATAGATGTATTGAAATGCCATTTTTTGGCTAGCTTTTGGTATGAAGCGTTCGATACTCGCCGGGCGCATGCCCAGTCCAAGATTTAAATCTGCGATGAAATGACCGTACTTCACTAAACCCTAAGTTGCTGGCAATTTCATTGATCGCAACTTGAGTCGTCGTTAGCCATTCTATTGCGGTTTCGCGGCGAATATCATCCAATAAACTTTGATAGCCTGTGCCTGCTTCTTGTAGCCGGCGTTGAAGGGTGCGCTCAGTCATATCTAGCGCTTCGGCGACTTTTTCTTTACGCGGTAACTCATGTTCCATTAATTGACGAAGCACGGCGCGCACTTGCAGAATAATGGTTTTCTTTTGTTTTATTTCATCCATTAACGATTCAGCTTGCTGGGTCAGGCTCTGCAATAAACCAGGGTCGGGCTGGCGTAATGGGATTTCTAAAACTTCTTCATCTACGATGAGCGCACTGCGCTTGGCATTGAATTCAATGTCGCAGCCAAACATCTCTTGGTAAATGGTTAACTCTTCAGGATTGGGTAGGTCGCGTTCTAATTGCACGCAATAAGGCTTGCCTTCCGGTAAGTCGGCGAGGTAACGGGCAAACTGTGTCCAAGAATAAAGGACATTATCAATCATATGAGGAATGATAATCGGGTCATCGTATTGGCAATTCCAGCGTACCGCTAAGCGCTGTCCTGATTTTTCAAGCTTGGTTACGCCCATGTCGCCGACAATGGATTCGTACATAGGGGTCATGTGCAGAGCTTCTCGAGCACTGCGACAGTTCATTATCATGTAGCCAAAGATGCTGTAAGAACCTGGTTGAACGTAAGAGCCACTCTTTAAACCAAAAAGTGGATCATTACAGGCGTCGACAAGCCAGCGAATTAAGCGCTGAAATTCAGTGCCGGTTACGCGAGTGATGCTATTGTCTAAAATGCCGATAGGTAGATCATTTTGTACAAGCGCGTCTTCTGCATCAATGCCATAATCTTGCGCGGCTCTTAAATATTGGCGCAATGCGGCGGTTGAGGCGGATCCAAGGCGGTCTTCAGTCATAGGGCGATCTTATGATTTCCATCGTGCGATGGCCTAATTTACTACGTAGCTGTCCGAAAGCGTCGTTGCTTATTTCGGGTGTCTCCGTAGACTAATCGACATATTAGCGCTACCTGCGCCATGGGTCTATTACTGACTGTAAATAATTAATGTAATAGCTTATTGAATCGTCTACAAAATAAAAAGTTTTAGGAGTAAGGATATGCGTCGTTGGAATGGTTGGGGTGATGATAGTACAACTAAAGAAGTTTCAGAACACGGCGGTGCATTAATCCGCAGTTTCATCGGTGAGCCAAAGGCATTGACCGATGTTTCTCTTGAGAGTGTGATTGCAAAAGTGCCTGCATCTCGTCTACCAGAGCACCCTTTAATTAGCACCGATGCTGAAGAACGTGTACGCCATGCTCGTGGCCAAAGCTTCCCTGATTGGTTAGCGATGCGCAGTGGTGATTTTGATGTTTTCCCTGATGGTATTGCATATCCTGAAACCAGTACTCAGGTGCGTGAAATTTTAGATCTTGCAGTCGAGCATGATTTTATTGTTATTCCTTATGGTGGCGGTACGTCTGTTGCTGGCCATATTACGCCTAAGGCTAATGCCAAAGCGATTTTAACCATTGATATGGGCCGTATGAATCAGCTAATGGAGCTGAACGAAGAAAGCCAGATTGCTACGTTTGGTGCTGGTACGCCTGGGCCACAGGTTGAATCTCAGCTGCAAGCCCGAGGTTATACGTTAGGTCATTATCCTCAGTCTTGGGAATTGTCGACTATTGGTGGTTGGGTAGCGACGCGTTCATCTGGACAGCAGTCTTTACGCTATGGCCGCATTGAGCAAATGTTTGCCGGTGGTAAGTTGGAGACAATGCTAGGGACGATGGATATTCCTACGATTCCTGCTTCTTCTGCAGGCCCCGATATGCGTGAAGTAACGATGGGTATGGAAGGCCGTATGGGAATCTATACCGAAGTTAAAGTACGTGTTGTGCGCGTTGCTAAAGAAGAAAAGTTCATGGTTTGCTTTATGCCAAGCTGGGAAGCCGGTAAAGCGGTTGCTCGTGAAGTAGCGCAGCAAAAAATTCCGATGTCGATGATGCGTGTGAGTAACGCTGCAGAGACTCGTGCTCATGCAAACTTGGGTACAACATTGAAGCAGTTTAAAATGCTTGATGGTTATTTACGCTTGCGTGGTTTAGATGATAATCGCTGCATGTTGACGTTTGGTGTGACGGGTACCAAGTACCAGAATAAAACGTCGATGAAGCAAGTTAAGAAAATCTTGAAGCAACATAAAGGTGTGGGTGGTCCTCTGGCGAATATCATGGGGTCTATTTGGGCTCATGGTCGCTTTAAATTCCCATACTTACGTGAAACGACTTGGGCTCAAGGCATTGCTGTTGATACGTTAGAAACGTCTACCGATTGGGATAACGTTGATAACATGATGAATGGCATGGAAGAGTCTTTGCGCACGGCGCTAAAAGATGACGGCGAAGAAGTGATGGTCTTTACCCACCTTTCTCATGTTTATGGTCAAGGTTCGAGTATTTACACCACTTATTTCTTTCGCTGTGCTGATACTTATGAAGCGACGTTGGCACGCTGGAAGAAGTTAAAAGGCAATACCTGTGACGTTATTGCTCAAGGTCGTGCGACGATTTCTCACCAACACGGTGTAGGTCGTGACCACGCTCCCTATATGCCTGCTGAAAAAGGCGAACTCGGTATGCGAGTGATTGAAACCTTGATTAAAGATTTTGATCCAGAAAAGCGTTTGAATCCGGGTATTTTGATTGAAGATGACAAGTAACCTGCATTAGAAAGTGCGTGTTAAATTTCTTTTATTTATCACCGCTGACTTATAGTCAGTGGTTTTTATAGAGCAGTAATTATGTGGCAAGAAGCATGGCAATCAGGTAATCGTGAACTGTTGCTAAAACGCTTGAGAGAAAACAAGCAAGACGAATGGGATGTTGTTGTTGCCGGTGGTGGCATTACAGGCGCAGGTATTGCGCGTGAAGCTGCACGTCGTGGCCTGAGTGTCTTACTTGTAGATCGTCAGGATTTTGCTTGGGGAACTTCGAGTCGTTCATCTAAAATGGTCCATGGTGGTTTACGTTATATCGCTGCTGGCGATATTAAAACGACTATGCATTCGGTATCTGAGCGTGAGCGCTTGATGAACGAAGCACCGGGTTTGGTTGACCAAATGGGCTATTTGATGGCTCATTACAAAGGTGGTTTTCCTGGACCATTTGTTTTCAATAGCTTGCTGCGTATTTATGATTTCTTTGCCGGTAAAAAGTATCGTCAATTTCATAAATTATCCAATTTTGAATATTTAAGCCCGTTAATTAACGAAGATGAATTAATTGGTGGTACTCAGTTTGCAGATGCGGTAACCGATGATTCCCGTTTGGTGATTCGTGTTTTACGCGAAGCGCAAAAAGACGGTGCTGAGGTTGTTAATTATGTGGGTGTTGATTCTTTAATTAAAGAAAACGGCCATGTGGTTGGCGCTAATCTTAAAGATGCAGAGACTGAAGAAGTCTTTGCGGTCAAAGCTAAAATTGTTATCAATGCAACGGGAGCATGGGCGGATGAATTACGCGGTGAGATGAGTGATGAAAAGAATATTCGTCCTGCTCGTGGTAGTCACCTTGTTGTGCCTAGCTGGCGCTTGCCAGTGGCTCAAGCATTTACTGCGATGCACCCAGATGATAAGCGACCTATTTTTATCTTCCCTTGGGAAGGTCGTACCATTATAGGAACGACTGACTTAGATAATAAGGGGATTGATAATAAAGAAGTGTCGATAACGCGAGCAGAGCTTGAGTATCTGATGCGTGTTGTTAACTTTCAATTCCCTAAAGCAGATTTGGCGGAGAAAGATATTATTTCTTCGTGGGCAGGGGTTCGTCCTCTGGTAAGTTCGGGTGCGTTAAATCCGTCAAAAGAAAAACGTAATCACAGTGTTTGGAATGACAAAGGTTTAGTAACTGTCAGTGGTGGTAAATTAACGACCTTCCGTTTGATTGCCTTGGATGTATTAGCCGCCGCAGAAACTTATTTGCCGGGTTTTAATGCCAAAGATCATGGCGCTGATATGTTCACCAAGTCGATCCCTACGAATGCATTATTCAAATCTCTTCCAGGGTATCTGAAAAAGCGTTTACAGGGCCATTACGGCATGGACAGCGATCGTCTTTTAGAGCAAGCACAGGAAAATGAACTGGATGTGATTCCAGGTGCTCGTGCTATGTGGGCTGAATTACGTTGGTCTGCTAAGAATGAAGCGATTGTTCATTTGGATGATTTATTATTACGCCGTACTCGTTTAGGTTTATTGGTTGAGCAAGGTGGTTTGATTTATGAAAATAAAATTAAAGCTATTTGCTGCCAAGAGCTGAACTGGACTGAACAGATGTGGCAAGTTGAGCTTGAGCGTTATAAATCTATCTGGAATAAATACTACAGTATTCCTGCCTAACGTTTCGCGCTAGATCTTAGCCCATCCCCCTGTGTTAAAGCAGGGGGATCCATAATAAAAAGGAAAATGCTGTGACTCAGCCGCAATATGTACTTGCCATTGATAATGGTACGCAGAGCATTCGTGCCTTGGTGTTTGATGAGCAAGGAAATGAGGTTGCTAAAAGCAAAGTCAATCTAGAAGCTTATTTTTCAAATAACCCAGGTTGGGCAGAGCAGGATGCCGATTATTATTGGAAATCTCTTGGGGAAGCTTGTCAGAGCTTATGGGCACAAGGGATAGTAAAACCAGAGCAAATTAAAGGTGTGTCGTTAACAACTCAGCGTTACACCATGATCAATCTAGATGCAGATAAAAAGCCCTTAAGGCCTGCTATTGTTTGGATGGATCAACGTCGAGCTGAGGTTAAGAAACCGTTAACAGGAGTGTGGGGTTTCTTAATTAAAGCCCTCGGCTTGACCAATGTCATTGCCGAGCTGAGAGCCAAGGCGCGTGATAATTGGATTCAGCAACAACAACCAGAAGTTTGGAAGAGAACTCGTCATTACATTAGTTTGTCTACTTATCTAGTTTACAAACTGACAAATCAGATGAAAGATTCCACCGGCTCGACCATGGGGTATTTGCCTTATGATTATCGTAAGCAGCAGTGGGCGAAAAAAAGCGACCTAAAGTGGAAGTTATTGGCGGCAACGCGAGACATGATGCCAGAATTAGTTAAGCCGGGTGAATTGTTAGGCGAAATCACGGCTGAGGCTTCAAAATTTACATCTTTACCGGTGGGGTTGAAGATGATTGCGGCAGCGTCAGACAAAGCCTGTGAGGTGCTAGGGTCTGGGGGTGTTGAGCCGCATGTAGGTTGCTTAAGTTATGGTACAACAGCGACCATTAATACAGCGACAACAAAATATGTAGAGACCATTCCATTTATCCCACCGTATTCCGCCGCAATGCCGGGTGTCTACAATACAGAAATGATGGTCTATCGTGGTTTTTGGATGGTTAGCTGGTTTAAGACAGAATTTGCCCAAGCTGAGCAACGTAAAGCAAAAGAGTTGGGCATTGAGGCTGAGCAACTTTTTGATGAGTTATTGAATCAAGTCCCAGCGGGGTCAATGGGATTAATGATGCAGCCTTATTGGTCTCCAGGTGTCAGGCAGCCTGGGCCGGAAGGTAAGGGCGCATTCATTGGCTTTGGTGATGTGCATAAGCGTGCCCACGTCTATCGAGCTATTTTAGAAGGCCTAGCGTATGAATTACGTTCAGGTAAAGAGCAAATTGAAAAACGCAGTGGTACCAAAATTACGCGATTGCGTGTCTCTGGTGGTGGTTCGCAAAGTGATGCGGCGATGCAGCTAACCGCTGACATATTTGGTATGGCAGCAGAGCGTCCTCATACATTTGAAGCCTCTGGGCTGGGTGCTGCGATTAACTGTTTTGTTGGGCTGGGGATTTACCCTGATTACGATACCGCAATTGAAAAAATGACTCGATTGGGGGATGTGTTTGAGCCTGACATGCCGACGGTTCAGATGTATGACCGCTTATACAAAGAGGTTTATAAAAAGATGTATCAGAGAATGAAGCCTCTTTATCAGTCTATTCGTGATATTACGGGCTACCCCGCAAAATAGTAATACTTATGAAATCGAAATTCATTAATTAGCTAGAAAATGGTTCATCGGTTTTCTTATTTGATTGCACATGCCATGCGTTTAAAGGGGGATTGACTACACTTATATAATTACTGAACAGTGGGGTGGTTTATGAGTGGCGTTCTGAGTGCGGTTGATTCCCGAACCCAGTTAGTGGGGCAAAATAGATTAGAGCTTTTATTGTTTAGCTTGGGTGGACGACAACGCTTTGCTATCAACGTATTTAAGGTTCAGGAGGTAATTAGTTTGCCACCGCTGACTCTAATACCTGATCGCCATGAGGTGGTTGTAGGAGTTACTCACCTTAGAGGCCAGACCATTCCAGTCATTGATTTACGCCGTGCAATCAAAATGGGCACGACGGTCATTGATGAAGACTCTACCATTATCGTGACTGAATACAATATGACTGTACAGGCATTTCTGGTGGCTGGGGTGGAGCGTATTGTTAATATGAATTGGAACGAAATACTTCCTCCTCCGGTGGGCGCGGGTCGGGCACATTATCTAACGGCTATTAGTCGCATGGATGAAAATATCGTTGAGATTATTGATGTCGAGAAGGTTTTGGCAGAAATAACGCCTTATGATGGGGAGATTCAGGATGAGTGGATTGATGGCAGTTTAGTCGAGCTTATCAAAGGTAAGCAAATTTTAATTGCAGACGATTCACAGGTCGCTTTAAATCAGGTTTCTGGCGTATTAGAAAAGTTGGGTATCGATGTAGTGGCAACTCATAATGGTTTGGAGGCTTATCAAGTGTTAGAGGCTTGGAAAGCTGAAGGTAAAGATATTGCTAACGATGTTCTTATGCTAATAACCGATGCTGAAATGCCAGAAATGGATGGCTATATGTTAACGACTGAGATTCGTAAGGATCCTGAGTTGAAAGGTATGTTTATTGTTTTGCATACTTCATTATCGGGAAACTTTAATAAAGCGATGGTTGAAAAAGTAGGTTGTGATGGATTTCTATCCAAATTTCAGCCAGAAAAATTAACCAAGGAAGTGCAGCGGATTATCCGTAAGAAACTTGGAATAGAAGAAATAGAGGGTGAGGAGTAATAAAAAATTGCTCTAAGAATCCCCGTGTATAATGATATGACAAATGTGTCATATCATTATGGAAAATCATGTCTCCTCAAATAAGTCAGCTTTTTGTTTACCCTATTAAATCCTGTGCAGGCATTTCGGTTACCCATTTTCAGTTTGATGAGAAGGGGCCTTTATTCGATCGTCGCTGGATGTTGGTCGATAATAAAACAGGTATCTTCTTATCTCAGCGTGAAATTCCGCAGATGGCTCTCATTTCGACTCGTATAGAAGACGGAAAAGTGTGGGCTAGCCAGTTTTTTGATGACACTATCGCTGAAAATCACTGCCTTTTGGCAGGTGGGGAATTGATCGATGTCACTATTTGGTCAGATAATATTCGGGGCTATGATTGTGGCGAAGAGGCTGCAAATTGGTTTAGTCGCGTATTAAATCGGGAGTGTCGCTTAGTCTATCAGGGCGATTGTTTACGTCTTGCGGACGAAAAGTATGCGGGTAAGGAGACTATGGTTGGCTTTGCTGATGGTTTTCCTTTGTTAGTTATTGCCCAATCAAGTGTTGATGCATTGAATGACGTGTGTGATGCGCAAATCGGCGCAGTGAACTTTCGGCCGAATATAGTGGTTGAAAACACCATTGCCTTTGCTGAAAATAACTGGCGATCTTTGACTGCTGGAAGACTAAGTGCAGAGGGTAGTCGTGTTGAAATGACTGTGGTTAAGGCTTGCGAGCGCTGTGTTATTCCAGCATTGAATCCTAATACAGGAAAGCGTGAGGCTAGTATCCTGCCTGTGCTTATTGAATATTGCCGTCGTGATAAAAAACTGTATTTTGGTCAGAATCTAACGTTTGAATATACTAATAACCTCGAAATTGAGGTAGGGCAGGCTTTGATTATTGATGAGCAGGTTGAGTAGGTTTTAGAATAATTCTATATCGTCATCAGTATCGAAGCTTTCATCTTTGTCGTTTTGAAATTGATGATGGTAGATCTCAAGAGCTTCAGCAACGGTATGTCCTCGCATAATGTGCTCGAACATGATGCGCTCGGCTTCCATTGTATAGCTGCTTTTAATATCTTCTTGGACACTACGCCAAGCATCTTCCTGATAGCGTTCTGTTGAGTTAGCAAATAAATGGCCGACTTTCTCTAGACTGTGCGATGCATGATCAAGACGCTGGCTTAAGCGGTCGTAAAATTGGAAGGCAATTACTGCTTGTTGTATTTTTCCGCTTAACCCTTCGGCAGCATGCAGCATATTTTTTCGAATGTCTGCTTCATGGGGAATGTTAACATCAAGTTTTTGTGCTTCTTCAATAATTTCTTGGCTATGACTCGCGAGGTCGGTAAAACTATCGGTTAATTGATTAACCGACTTGTCACCTTCTTTCATGCTGGTTTCAATTTGAGCAACGGTTAAGGCAAGCATGGCAATGGTTTCACCGACCTGACTAAAGTTGAGCTCGTTTACACTATTTTGTGTGCTCAGTGAGTGGCGCTCTGGTTCTAGCATGATATTTCTCATCCATTAGCAATATAGAAAGCATAGATGATTTTTGCCAGCTTGCTGAGCGGTTGATAAAAAACAGTCAAAAAAAAGCCACATACAAAAGATGTGGCTTTTAGGATCTAAAGTGAACTGAGCTAACTAATTACTTAGTTGGGTAGTCACGCTTTGGAGAGCCCGTATAAAGCTGGCGAGGACGACCGATACGGTAATCACTGCTAATCATTTCATTCCAGTGTGCAATCCAGCCAGGAGTACGGCCCGTTGCGAAGATAACTGTGAACATTTCTGATGGGATGCCAATCGCTTTCAAAATAATACCGGAGTAGAAATCTACGTTCGGATATAGGCCACGTTTGATGAAGTATTCATCTTCAGTAGCGATTTTTTCAAGCTTCAAAGCGATCTTAAGTAGAGGATCGTTTTCCATACCTAATTCAGCTAAAACTTCATCACAAGTATTCTTCATCACTTTAGCGCGAGGGTCGAAGTTCTTATAAACTCGGTGACCAAAGCCCATTAAGCGGAAAGGATCCGCTTTGTCTTTTGCTTTAGCAACGAATGCGTCGATGTTTGATTCATCGCCGATCTCTTCAAGCATATTCAATACAGCTTCGTTAGCGCCGCCGTGAGCAGGGCCCCAAAGTGCAGCAATACCAGAAGCGATACACGCGAATGGGTTGGCGCCAGTAGAACCGGCTAAGCGTACTGTGGACGTTGAAGCATTCTGTTCGTGATCAGCATGCAGTAGGAAAATACGATCCATTGCTTTTGCTAAAATAGGGCTGATTTTCTTTTCTTCGCATGGTGTATTAAACATCATATGCAAGAAGTTTTCAGAATAAGAAAGATCGTTGCGCGGGTACATGAAAGGCTGGCCAATCGAGTACTTGTAAACCATCGCTGCAAGCGTTGGGATCTTAGCAATTAAGCGATGCGCAGAAATTATTCGATGCTCAGGGTTACTGATATCCATGGAATCGTGATAAAAAGCAGACAGCGCGCCAACAACACCACACATAATCGCCATTGGGTGTGCATCACGACGGAAGCCGTTAAAAAAGTGATTTAACTGCTCATGAACCATAGTGTGGTTCTTGATAGTGTTTACAAATGTTTCTTTTTCTTCAGCAGTTGGAAGCTCGC
>Ga0105359_10002300_pt1 | contig 15842 bp, 15 predicted proteins | sample GOMGulsemesocosm_6_FD_83659 | JGI IMG/M metagenome (GOLD analysis project Ga0105359, IMG submission 83659) | Methane-oxidizing microbial communities from mesocosms in the Gulf of Mexico - GOM8C Gulf of Mexico | ecosystem: Environmental > Aquatic > Marine > Cold seeps | place: Gulf of Mexico...
TCAATACCCAAGGGGTTAATCAGCTCACCAACTTTATGCGCAGTAATATGCATGATGGTTTCTCGACTCTCGACGACGCCGCTGATGCCATTGCCCAATACACGGGCCGGCCCCGTAAAACGGACTTGAGCGGCCTGAGTAAAAACCTGCGCCTGCGAGACGGACGCTACTACTGGCACTGGGATCCGAATTTTTTAGGCACGGACAACAAGAAGGGATTTGATCCTGAACGTCTTTCCAGCGCGGCGGCGAATATTTCGGTACCTGTGTTATTGGTGCGCGGTCAAATGAGTGAGCTGGTGAAGGAAAAAGAATTGGCAGAATTTTTACAACTCGTGCCGCACGCAGAGCATGTCAATGTTGCGCGGGCCGGGCATATGGTCGTCGGGGATCGCAATGATATTTTTTCTGAATCCGTGATTGAATTTCTTTCGCGCCAACGCGCCGACCTGGCCGTGAGTTAATTAAATATTTAATCCAAGACAACCGCCTAGGCGCTCAGGGTGATTTATCTAGAACCTATAACCCACTCGGCAATCACCTCAACCGCCATGGACATAACCATCCTCCGAGCTGATCGTTATTCCTTTGTGAATCGAAACCTTGCGTAATCAGACGTAACCGCCACAACTTTCATCCACAGCCCTCCAGGGTTATGCATCCTTGGAGGGCTGGCCGCGCCTGTCCACCAGGTAACCCCAAATAACCGGCAGCCACAGCACCAACGCAGGGCCGGCGATCATGACCGCCGAGGTGGTTTCCGGCTGCTTGGGGCCAAAGGCATGAAGACCGTTGAGCACCAGCAAACAAGCGATCAGCGACCAGAGCAGCGGCGAGCGCTGTTGGGGTGCTCCGCCCGCCTTGAGATAGACACTGATCGCCAACAACAGCAGAAATATATTAGCCGCAAAGGTTATCCAACTGGAGCGCCACAATCCCAGCCCGAAGCTCGCCCCGTCAAACCACAGTGGCATATCGGGGATATGCGTCAGGTAATCGAGCAGCCAGTGGGAAACGACCAGCACACAGACCACCACCGCCACGGAGCGGGAGCGGTAGCAATAGCCGACACAGAAACCAAACAGGCAGCCCCAGATAAGCGACATCCCCAGGCTGTGTGAATAGGGAATATAGATCATATCCAGACCGTTAAAACTGGCCAGCCCATGATCAAAACCCGCCTGCTCTATGCCGGCAAGCACTAGCAGTGCCCAGATAAAATCCAACAGCATCGCCGCGGTAAAAAAAACGCCCAGAGATACCTTGGGCTCCAGAGCTTTCGCGGCAAAACCTGCGGCAAAATGTCCAACTAACATCACACAACCTCGATTACTAAATATCTATTCTTCATGGCAAAAACCCCAGTGGTTTCCAGCTGTAGCGCCCAACAAGGCGGGCTCAGTCGGCGCCGACTTTTAGCGGCATCATCAACAGCACCGAGCCACACTGCACCAGCTGATCGCGCTGATTGATTACCTGCAGGGTGATGGTCACCAGTGCCATATCAGGGCGGGATCTGGACTCGCGATAATCGCTCACCTGATGAGAGAGGCTCAACTCGTCGCCCACAGCCACACTCCGCTGCTGTTGAAACTGATCCTGAATATGTCCTGGGAAGCCGGCATCCGGAGTCCTCACCTTGAGAAATTCACTCAACCAGGTGGAGAATGCCCGGCAGAAGATCAACACCGGCGGCACAGAGCAGAAGCCCCCGGTTTCATCCTGATAGACAGACGCCGATTCACCCGTGTAGTCAACATAGTCGGCCACCTCGTCGGCCGTAAAACGGTGGCAGTAAACCCTGCCGCGCGGGCCGTCCTCATACATATCTCTGGCAAAGTAGACCTTGTCAGCGCAGGGGTGAAAGTCGCTTGGCTCAAGTCGCTCTGGTTCAACCCCTTCCGGTTCAAACCTCTCTGACTGGCCGGCGGCGAGCCTATCACTCGTCAGGTTTTCAATGGGCGCAAAATGAACCTTGCCGTGACTGGTCACCTGTTGCTGTTGATTGCTCAGGGAGAAAGCAAAACCCGTCTGCCCAAACGTTTGGGCAGAGCTCTGGCCGCCAACCGATTCACTTGACAAGCGCTGTTGCTGAATCTGCAACTGATCATCACAAAATACTGGCGCGCCAAAATTAAACTCGATAGCGGTCGGAACCTCAGCAATGCTTCCATGCAGCTGCGATAACCAGCCCGCGGCCCAGCTGGCCCCCAGTAGGCCGTGGGCGAAGTTATCCTTTAAACCCAGCGACAGGGCGTAGTCGCGATCCATATGAATCGGGGAAAAGTCACCGGTCAGCTCGGCAAACTGAGTGATGGCGGCGCGCACCACCTTGCGCGCGGGGAGGATCTGAACCTGATCTGACATGATTACCTCGCCTCCTCATTGTTTGCCTGGGGCAACAGCAGGATACGGCCGACGGCCTCGCGATTTTCCAGCATGCGGTGGGCCTCGGCGGCCTGCGACAATGGCAGGGCCCGGTCGATATGCACCCTAATCTTACCGGCGGCCACCAGCGCCATGGACTCGCGAATGGCCTGACGGGTATTGCCGTCCGAACCCTTAATGGTCAGGCCGTTCACCACCAGTGTGCCCAGGTTCAGACTCAGCGGCTCGGGGGAAATTGTGCCTACCACGGCAACGCGGCCGAGACGCCGCATAGACTTGAGCACGGAGCCAAGAGTCGCCGAGCCGACACAGTCCACCGCACAGTCGATCCCCTGGGGTTGAATGGCCCGCACCGCTTTGTGAATCGTCTTGCCGTCGTTAACCAGCACACGATCGGCGCCCATCTCCTCGAGAAAGGCGACCTTATCCTCACTGCTGGTCACCGCCCAGACGGTGGCGCCCAGCAGTTTCAAACACTGCAGTGCGGCCAGTCCGACACCGCCGGAGGCGCCGGTCAGCAAAACGGTTTCGCCCGGTCGAACCGCGAGTCGGTTGCGAACATTGTGATAGGCCACCGCCACGGCGCTCATGATGCAAGCGCCCTGGGCAAAGTCTATATCGTCGTGCAGCCGCTCCAGACCACGCTCGTGCATCAACACCTGCTCGGCATAGCCACCATCAGTAATCAGCCCATACATCTGTGTCAACTTGATACACAAGCGCTCATCACCACCGACGCACTCGTCGCATTGACCGCAGGAATCCGTGTAGCGATTGATCACCCGATCGCCCAGCTTCCAGCGTTTGACCGAACTGCCCACCGAGACCACCTCACCGGAAAACTCATGGCCTTGAATAATGGGCGTGCGCAACAGCGGGTGGCCGCCACGGCGCTCAATAATATCCCGGTAGGCGACACCACAGGCCTGGACTCTCACCAACACATGCTGGGGATCTTTTAGTTCAGGCAGCGGAGCATCCTTATATAAAAAATTTTCTGCGCCACCGGTCGATTCGAGCACGACGGCTTTCATTGTGTTTTTCATTAATAGGGCCTGTTGGTCGATAAATAACATTTTATATTTAAAGGTCGAGAAAAATAATTTACAAACTGCCGCTTAAATATTTATAAACTTAAGGTATTAAAAAATACATAATAGGATAATTACAAGAGCAAAAACACACCGGAACTTTCAATTTTTATTGACCAAATATCGCAACCAAACACCCTACAACAAATATATTAAAACAAGAGTTAATTATAAATAACCCCATAAAATACTTTATATTAAGCACTACAAATAAAACAAAAACGCAGCAAAAACACGATGACATAGACGGTTTTTATCATCACCATATCCGCACTCTATCGGCACCTCCACCATGGCGACTCTGCCAATGACTCACCGCATATCTCCCATAGCTCAGCACTCTATAACCTTGTCATTAACGCCAAATATTTAACAAAAAAAGCCGGATAAATATCCGGCCAAATGGAGAAGAATTATTCAGAGAGTGCGCCAGTAAAATAACGTCCCTAGAATTTCAAACCAATAACGAATCCTCAGAGGCTAAAATTGTATTTACCGGTAACACCAACAACACGTTCGGGCAACACATCAACCTTGCGGTAGCCATAGGCATCCTCTGGGCGACGACGCACCTCGGACTCCTTACCCAACAGATTCTTGGCGAAGGCATTCACCTCCCATAAGCTGTCGCTGCTGCGCACACCGGCGTAGAGGTTAAACACACCGTAGCTGGTGACATCGCCATCGGCTATATCATCGTTGGCACGCGAATCGGTGAACTTATAGAGGCCACGCACATAGGCCTCAACATGATCCATGGGAACCACATACTCAGAATTGAGGCTGGCGGACCAGTTGGGCTCGCCGCCGATACGCTGACCGTCGGCGCTGCACTTACCGATAGGTGAAGTGCCGTCGAAGTTGCCATCACTGCAGGGGATCTCGGCGCCGTCGTACTTGGCGTCCGTGTAGCTAAGACCGCCGCCCAGGCTCCAGTTCTCAGTCAGCAGAGCCTTAAAGTCCATCTCGGCACCCTGAATAATCGCGTCGCCGTTAAAGACCACACCACGAGCAGTCTGATCAAAGCTGCCGCCAGGAGCGCCATCCAGGTCGCTATCGAGGGCAATATCCGTCACGCGGCTGATGTAGTTGTCAAACTGCTGATAGAAGACGGCGGCATTGATCTGTGCCCGGTTATCCCATAGGGAGCTCTTAAAGCCCAACTCGATCGACTTGGAGGACTCCTCGCCAAAGAGGATATCGTCGGCACTGCCCGAGAGCAGCGCAGGCTCGACAAAAGCGCTACCCGGGCGGTAGCTGGAGTCGAGGCTGGCGTAGACCATGATATCTTCGTTCAGGTCGTGCAACAGCTTGATACCGCCGGTCACCGCCTTCCAGGTGTTGCCCGCCTGCTCATAGGGAATAGCCGAGAGGGAAACCTCGACACCGTTAAACAGGTCGGCGAAATCTCTGGTTACCAAAAACTCATCAGCGGTGAAGTCGTAGTTGCTGAAAGTGCGATATTTGGCCCAGCGGATACCGGCCTGCAGGCGCGTCTCGTCGCTCAGGTGGAAGGTGTTGTGGGCAAATAAACCAAATTCTTCGCGATCCGTGTGGATATCCGGCGCATGCATACTGCCGCCACCAGTCGTCAGGCTAAAGGCGGTCGAGCGCTGCTGGCGCTCATAGTAGCCGCCGACGATATACTCCCAAAAGTCGGTATCCAGCGAACTCAGGCGCAGCTCCTGAGTAAAGCTCTCACCCTCAATAACCACAGTCTGTGGCTGGTGTAGAAACGACAGGCCCGCTGCACCGGATACGGCGCTGGAGTCCCGGTAGTCTGTCTGGATGGTGTCTTGGTAGCCGGTCACGGAGGTCAGCTGGTGGTCGAATAACTCCCAGTTCATCTGCAACACGCTGAGCTTGTTCTGCGAGGTAAACAGGGCATCGGTGCCACCCAGGGCGATGCGATCGTAGGTGCCTATCGTCCCACCAAGGCCATTGCCCGCCACAGCTTCGAAACTGTCGGTGAGGTTTTCACTGTACTCGTAGGTCAGCTGGGCACTGAAGACATCACTCGGCGCCCAGGCAAGGGTCAAGCGGCCAGCGCTGTCTATCTTGCCATCTTCACTGCCAGTACTCGAGTTTGTCACGCCCTTGAGCTCAGCATCCGTGTAGGCACCGGCGATGCGCACGGCCAGCTCGCCCTCGATGATCGGCAGGCTGATACCAAACTGGCTATTAGAACCCAGGCTGTCGAACGTCTGCTGCATCTGCCCCTCGATCACGTCCATATCCGGCTTTTTCGAGTGCACGATGATCGCGCCAGCCGGTGAAGTCTTACCCTGCAGCGTGCCCTGGGGGCCGCGCAGGACTTCGATGCGATCGACATCGAAGGTCTGGGCGAAGAGTGTCGTTGCTCGCACGGCCACACCGTTCCAGTAGGTATCGACCGCGGCTCCGGCGGCGGATTCTGGGTCATAGCTGACACCACGCAGGGCGATGGACTGGTTGCGCGTGTCGCCACCATTGAGGCTAAGACCTGGGGTCAATGTCTCGATGTCGGCGAAGCTCTGCACCGTGTAGTCATCCAGGGCATCGGCGCTCAGGGCGTTGACCGTGGCACCAATATCCTGAACATTCTCCGCACGCTTCTGCGCGGTCACGACGATTTCTTCCAGCGCCCAGCTCTCTTGCGCCAGCGCGGAACTGCTTGCCACCAGACCGGCCACAACGACCGCCAGCGGCTTGAGTTTACCCATCGGGAAGGGGGCGAATTTGACTATACTGCGACTATGGCTGTTCACTCTGCATCTCCTGTCATCACGCTTCTGCACAAGGTCTTCTTGGGTGCGAACGTTGTTATGTAAGTAGAGCACTCCATGCTAGAGAAATAGCGCTTCAGGACAATGTCCGGAGACCGCAAGTTAACTTGACCAAACATCGCAGGTATTTGTAACCAACTGATTTTTAGCGCATATTATCGCCGTTAGCAGTCTGTTAATAACCGCCAGCAACCCACAGAGCCCCGCATGACACACTACCTCGACAAGCGCTACGCTCGCTCCCTGCTGCGCTTGTTGCCCGTCGATGAAGCGGACACCTTCTTGACCACTAAAGGCTTGAGCCGCGAACAATTAGAGGGGGAGGGGCAGGTAACCGTTGAGGTCTACGGGCGCTTGTTTATGAGTATAGTTGAGCACATTCAACCCCTGCTGCATGGCGAGCAGGCCGAGCGCTTCAGGCGGATGAGCAACTATGGTCTGATCTATAGAGGCATGGTGCAGGCCAAGACGTTGGGCGAAGCGATTGGCATAGGCGATGCCTTCATGGCTCGGCTACTGCCCGAATCCAATGGCTGCCCGCTCAAATGTGAGCAGGGTCTCGCGCACTGGCAGTTCGACATGCCCGTTGACGCGGATAACGACGACTGGTCACAGGGCACCTTCTCCACCAAACAGTTCCACTCAGGTCCGGGACTGATGGGGCGTGCCGTCTTCCTGTGGATCTGGCACCGCGTTGCCTGTTGGCTGGTGGGGAGCTATATCGAAATTGAACGGGTAGAGTTGATCGATAACCCGCCCGCCCATCCGCAGCACTACAGCAAGCTCTTCGATTGCCCCGTAGAATTTAACCAGCAGAGCTGCAGCCTCTACTTTCCAGAGCGCTACCTCGACTACCCCATCACCCAGAACGCCGAGCGGGTTGAGCAAATGCAGGCAACCTTTCCCGCCGAACTGTTTAATGTGGATCAGCGTAACCTCAGCAATACAGTGCGCATTCGCACCATGATCGGCAGTGATTTTAGTCGCCCCATACCCAGCGCAGAAGAGCTGGCCGAACGCATGAACATCTCCGTGGCGACGCTGCACCGGCATCTGCAGCGCGAGAACACCAGTGTGCAAAAAATAAAAAGCGAAGCCCGGCACCAGGCGGCACTGGATTACTTAAGCCGAGACGAACTATCGATTGGCGAGATCACCGACCTGCTGGGTTATTCCGATGTCAGCGCCTTCTACCGTGCCTTTAAAAAATGGACCGGAGTGACACCGGTCAACTACCGCGCCGCCGAAAAGTAACGGGCGAGCTTGCTTGAAAATCACCGCAGGGATTTCTACTGCACAGACTCACCCATGGCAGCATAAACAAAACCCTAGCTCAGTCGTTTATTAAGACACAGCTTCCCATCCGCTCGCTATCCTCAACAACTGCTGCGCGGGTGAACAATCCTCGCCTGCAACACTTCAAACCACTGCGTCCGGCAACACAAAAACACTATGTCGACTACCAGAATAATTCCGGTTCGGTAAAAGTATTCACGCGACGATAGTGTGGCCGCATTGGCCAAACTATCGTAACAAAAGAAGCATAGAGTGACCGTTTCGTGCAATGCACGGACATTGTGGCTCGGCTAGGTTTAGGTTGATCACGTATTCAAAGCGGACTTTCAGTAACGCCCACTTAAACGGAAAAAACAGCTGGAAAAAATATTGATCGGAGTGAATACAGACATCTGCATTTTCCGCCTGAAAACTTTGTTAAGACTTCTTGGTAACAACCTTTTTTAAGACAAAGAATATAACCAACAAGTACACAATAGTGACAATATGCTTAACAACAACTTTAAATGGTGCCTGAGCCTCATACGCAAGCAACCCATCTGTAATTGGCATTACAACCGAAAATAATGCCCCCCACATCAAAACAATATAATTTCGAGTATATAAAAGATAACCAAAAATCAGAGTAATAAAAATAGTGCGAGAACCATATATCTTAACCCAATCAGAATCCATACCAGAAAAAAGCTCAGTGCCTCTTAAACTAGAGAATGTGACTGGTTCAACAATAGAAATGACTCCATAAAACCCTTGCAAAAAAATCATAAGGAAAACTAATACAAATCCTGCTCTTTCTAAACTACTCATTTCACTCGACCTATATAAGAAGATTTCGAGCAATATGATAAACCTTCACCCTAAGGGAAGAGTCAAGATATTTTAAAAGATCACCTTGCATTATGAAAACATGATCTTTAGATCTTTCTTCAAACAAATCAGCGCCAAATCTAATTCTTTATATTTTTTAATCTCCAATTTTACTTGGTCTCTTTTTTTATCAATAGCACTATTAGCGACACCAAGAGGGAAATCCCTTTCGGTTTGTTTAGCAAAAATCAATGGTGCGATATCAGCCAATGTAAACCCTAAAAGTTGTGCTCGCTTTATCATAGATATCGTGACGACGTGTTTCTCATTATAAATTCTGTAACTTCCGGAACGTACCATATCTTTCAATAGCCCGAGTTCCTCGTAATGACGGATGGCTCTTCTTGATGCACCGGTTAGCTCAGAAACTTTTCCTATGTACATTTAACACCCTGATTATAGGCTACGACCCTAAACTCAATTTTAAAGCAATACACTTTAGTCTAACGACTTGCACAGAGGGGAGCAAAACGTAGATTTTCGAGTCCAGCGGCAACTGGCCATGTGCCTTTTCTTATTGATTAGTTAATGCCTCAATTGAAGACATTGTAGGTTCTGTGTTACCAAAAGCTGGTGACCGGTTACCCGAATAAGGTGTTAAGTTAACCCAGCTCTGAATTATGTTCTTTTCATCTTTCACAAAGATTACTGACTTCAAACTATGTACGGTGTAGCGAATTGGGTTTTCTTCAGAACCTTTTAAGTCCACACCTCTTAGCCTATCCCAGTCATGATCATCAACTCTCTACCCAACATGAAAAGTTGGGAGTAGTGAGTCTTATACAAATAATACCACCGGTTCGTGATCACCGTATGTATCACAGAAAAACAACTGATATTCTGATTTCATCGTGCTCTCTCAGTACACATAACGCTTCAATCACTGGGACACGAAGCGAAGTTGTAATTTATGTTAGCAAAGCGGCAGCGTAGTCCATAAATTGCAAGACGTAGCTTTGTGGCTCCAGTGCATTGACTTGATATGATTTTTATACCAAAATTGGGTACATTTAGGTATCAAGGGATCCGATATGGCCAAGAACACCAGTATGACGCTCGGAACACATTTTGACGGCTTTATTGCGAACCAACTCGATAGCGGCCGCTATGGCTCTGCTAGTGAAGTGGTCAGGGCTGGGTTGAGACTTCTTGAAGACAGCGAAGGCAAGCTTGAAGCTCTGCGGCAAATGCTTGTAGATGGCGAAAATAGCGGCGAATCCGACTACAGTCTCGAGAGCTTTATTTCTGAATTGGATAAAGAAAGCGATAAATGAGTTCATTTATCTTAACCAACTCTGCAAAAAATGATCTGAAAGCGATAGCTAAATTTAGTGAGCAACGCTGGGGTTACTCGCAGCGTACAATTTATATAAAACAATTTGATGAATCCTTTCATATGCTTTCAGAAACCCCGTCAGTGGGTAAAGACTGCAACTATATTAAGAGGGGCTATCGCAAATTTCCACAAGGAAGCCACATTATTTTCTACCGAGAACTATCTAATGGAGCCATCCAAATAGTTCGAATCTTACATAAGAAAATGGATGTAGATTCCCAGCTCGTGAATTCATAACGCCCGCATTTACGGATGGAGTGGAGTAGGTTTGCTTGTGCAATAATGGCGTAGCCATGTACAAGCGAAGCTACGTAATGACATTCCGGCAACATGCGCTTGTTAAGCGCGGACATGCTCACACATTTCCTTGTATAAAGTACTAAACGGCTCAATATCGTCTGTAAAAATCCAGTTTCTAAAATATTTACCGCCAGTATCAACTGTGAAGCTGGTTAATGCCCCTTTACTTACCTTCTCTTTCGTTATTTTCATTGCCGACCATGGAACAAACTGTGGTTTTTCTATGCCATGAAGAAATATTGTAAGACCACCTTCAGATTGGATGATTTTCATTCCATTCCGGTGTTTCTCTATATTACTGAAACCCCATATATTGCCAACAAAGAAAAGCGACATTACGGCCGAGGGCAATAAGGTCAGATACCATGGAACCGAATAGAAATATGCGAGAGCTAAACCAAAAGAAACAAATAGCTGAAATGATCCTCTAATTATAATTCTTCTCTTAACCTTAGTTAGAGACTCTTTACTGTATCTATATTCCATTGCCATATCGCTTAACATTTGTATATCGCGCACGCTCACATTGTACCTGCCGTGATTTTGGCGCTTCTTTTAAGGTATTGAAGAGAAAGGGCTTTTCAGGCGCTGTTTGAATCCATTCAAAACAATGTGAGGGGGTCCGGTTATTTCGATATTTCGTAAATAACGAGGTCCTGTTATTTTGGGTGCGTAGACTCTAACCCTTTGATCTTAAAGTAACTTATTTTCTAGCTGGGTGCAAAGCGTGCATAGAGGCTGCTTAGTGGGGCCTCTAAATAGCGGGCTGGTTAAATATGCTGTACGGGTAGACAGTGAGCGGCTGTTCTAGTGAATGCTTATTGCAGCATTCATACCCATGCCCCAAGCGTCCGCTCTGGGTTATCTTCGGTTACATCGCTCAGTGTGCCGAATGCCGGCTCTGGGTCGTGAACGGCCAAACTATTGTAACAATCGGCGGCCACATTATGGTCCCATGAACACCGCCCAAGCCTAAAATATCCCTCTTCGCTCGATCCACTGCAACCAGCAACCTCAAAACCCCGACTTAAGGTAACGAATGTCCGTTATGTGATTTATTAATCGATATATTCCTATATCCAGTCTAATGAGGCTCGTTGTTAGCCGTGTACTCTGAGGCAGTCGTGGTTTCATATTCGTCAACGAAATCCCCCAGAGCTTCATTGATATCTGCAACATCAACAACCACCCCTACAGGATCAAGCCCTTCATCATCGGCATCAACAGGCACAATGCCAATCAGTTTGTTGGTGTAGTCATCGAATGACGCCGCGGGATCGTAATTGCTGACAATGCTCGCCATCGATTTTATCGTCAGGTGATTTTCTTCTAGCAGCCAAAGCAGGTCAAACAAGTCGCGACTTCTCACCCGGTCGGCAAGCACCATTGTCTTTGCAACACAGAGTCCCTTGGTGCTCAGTACTGTGAAACTGGTGTTCCCATCATCAAGAGTGGTGTCACGCATTTGCTGCTTCATGTCATGCGGCCATGAGCTTTTCACAAAGAATTGAATCTTCACGCCATTTAGAACGTACTCCATGATTACTGCAGACAAGTCGAATCCGTAGTTGATGCGAAATTGACTGGCCGCGGCTTGATCTTGGATCAGTGTGGCGCTATGGCCTGCTCGGGCAAGGCTCGTCATCAAGGTTTTGATCTTGCCTGTGGGTAGGCGATCAGCGTCTGTTAGCAGCGTGAAATCCAAATCCAAGCTGTTTCGATGGCCTGCCTGTAGCGCGAGAGCGGTACCGCCCACCAGCGTAAAATCAGACAGCGCTGCTTCATTACCGAGCAGCTGGTACGCAGCTGCGGTTTGCTTGTTAATGTATTCAAGATTAACCACGTAAAACCAATCCTCTGGCGATGTTATCGAGCTTTCTGAAAACCTGCTTCGGCAGGTGATCGCGAGCGGCTTCTGCAACCTCAGTCACGGCCTCAATTCCTACGCCTGCCGTGATAGCCAGTATGTCGTTGAAATAGGCCCGTTCGAGCACCTTCTGGATTAGCACTCTCGTCGGCATGTTTGGATTCGACCAGTCGTAAGGGAATCGCAGGCCATATTTCCCGCTGGCGCTCCTCGATGGGGGCGGAGGGGTCCTGCCTGTCTGGGTTAAACGGACTCTGGTTACGCGCTTCACTCTGGCCGGCCCTCGGGCATCCGTCTTGGCGATGGAGATTGTGGTGACACCTTCATTCGAAATGCGGCGGCTTCGCTCTGGCGACTTGAGTTGGCGGCTGAGAATGACCTTAATCTCACGCTGCACCCTGAGGGGGTCAGCGTTCGTCTTGGCGTAAAGTCCGTGTGATGCCTTCTCGATCACACCCTTGCTGCATAGCTGCCGTAACGCTCTGCCCACCTGGTCATAACCGCCAAGGGACTCAAAGCTGGCCCGAGTAAAGACAACCCCGGACTCGCTCTCTATGGAGGAGCGTAGGTTGTCGGCCAAGCTGGCACGTGTATTTGATGCTGTGTTGCTCATGAGAAAGCACTTTATGTCGTATTGTTGTAATTATACGACACTATACATAAATACGACAAAAGCACCATGCTCAATGTCCTTTATAGGCTAACTCAGAGGTCAATCGTGCCCTTAGCGGGTGTCGGCTGTGGGTCGAAGGTGGCCAGTCTATAGTATCAAGCACTGGCCAACCTATGGGTACATGAACAAAAGTCGACGCTGACAAAATCTGTCAATAAAGATTGATAGCAACTGCATTGATGTAAAAGTGGCCGACGGATAATTTAACCATCTATATCTAGGGCACCTAGCAACATCTCCGTCGAGGTACATATTGTGAAAAGAATCGATGCAACCGAGCTGGTCAATGACGAAGGCTCAAAAATCAGCCGCAAGGTCTACACCAGCGAAGCCGTCTACCAGCAGGAAAAAGAGCAGATCTTCGGTAAGAGCTGGCTCTACCTGGCCCACGAGAGCCAGTTTAAAAAGCCCGGCGACTTCATCACCACTTTTATGGGTGAGACCCCTATTATCGTCGCCATGGGCGACGACGGTGAGCTGCACGCCAACGTCAACAGCTGTACCCACCGAGGCGTGCCCGTGTGTCGCACCGACATGGGCAATGCCAAGCGCTTTGTCTGCCCCTACCACAACTGGTCATTCAAGACAGATGGTCAGCTGGACAAGGTCCCCCAGGAGCGCGCCTGCAAACCCATAGACAAGGTAGCTAACAGCCTCAAGCGCGTACCGCGTCTGGAACATTACCGCGGCCTCTACTTCGGCTCTTTCGATGAGAGTATCGAGCCGCTGGAAGACTTCCTCGGTGACCAGCGCTTTTATCTGGACACCTACTTCAACCGCTTCCCGGGTGGAGTAGAGGTGATCGGTGCACCGCACAAATGGTTGGTCGACTGTAACTGGAAGCTTCCGGTTGAGAATCAGCTGGGTGATATCGGCCACGCCGCCATGCTGCACGGTACCTCTCTGGCAGGCACCCCGGTGATTCCTGTGCTTGAGAACCACTCATTCACCACCGTCGCCAAGGCTGGCCACGGCGCCGCCTTGCGCTACCTGCCAGGCGCGGAATTCAGCCCTATCGACAAGGCCTGGGGCACTGACGGCATGGCCGCCATGATCGGCGGTCAAGCGGTGATTGACTATGTTACCGAGACGCAAAACGGCGCCGCAGATCTGATCGGCGAGGTGGGTGCCAACGTCAAAGGGCTGACCTACGGAGTCTTCCCGCACTTCTCTTTCCTCTGGGGCAACAGCACCATTCGTGTCAGCCACCCCCGCGGTCCAGGCAAGACCGAGTACTGGTCCTGGTGGGTCGTGCCGAAGAATGTACCAACCGAGGTACGCGAGGCGCTGCGCATGAACTACATCAACAGCTTTGGCCCAGGCGGCAGCCTGGAGCAGGAAGACGCCGACGCTTGGACATTGCAGTTCCGCGGTGTCAACACCGACTATATGGACGACAAACCGCTCAATTACGAGTTGGGCCTGGGCGAAGAAGTCGACCACCCAGATCTGCCGGGCATGGCGGGCAACCACTTTAACGAACACTACGCCCGTCAGTTCTATGTGCGCTGGCGCGAAGAAATGGAAAAAGGAGAGCAGCCATGAGCGAACCAACAGCCACCAGCAAAGCAATGGCCAGAAGCTACGGCGTTAACGCCGACGAGAGCATGGCCGTTGCCGATTTCGCCATCATCAGCCGTCTCGAACAGTTCTATTTTCGCGAAGCGCGCCTGCTGGACGAGCGCAAGTTTCAGCAGTGGCTGGGCCTGATAACCCAGGACATTGAGTACACCATGCCCTCACGTTTTATCGCCACTCCCAACCCGCGCGAGCGCGGCACCGAGGCCTACCACGCTCTAGAAAACGAGCTGGAACGCGGCGAGCTGGACGGCGTGCCGATTCGCCAAGAGGGCTATATGCATCTAGCCATGCGCGTCGAGCGCTCCTACAAGGTCAACGCCTGGGCGGAAAACCCACCGGCGCGCACCCGCCGCTTTGTCAGCAATGTCGAGGTGTTCGAGAGCGAGGGTGGTTATATCTGCTATAGCAATCTGAGCATGGTCTACAACCGCCACGACAACGTCGACCACACCCTCACAGCCCAGCGCCGCGATCAGCTGCGACTGGAGGACAGCGAGCTTAAGATCGCCAAACGCGAAATCATTCACGACTGGAATGTGGTCACCGCGCCGACCTTGGGTCTCTACTTCTAAGCCGTGATCACCCGCCTAATAAAGCCCCTGCAAGCGGGGCTTTATGGGTGCTCTTGGGATTAAAAATTTATTTGTTAAGTTTCGGCAACACTCCCTCAAAACCCGGTGCCGTCAGGCTAATTAAAAAACACTGCCATCACCCGATGGCCGCGTACGATTGCGTGCGAAATACAGGAAAATATTTTAACCCTTAAGCGTGAAGGTCAGTGGCATACAACTGGGGATAAATTGGTTCATCTCAGGCCGTGTCGACAGCCTGCTTATGAGTCAATAATGTTTATGTCAGGTCATGCCTCGTGTCTTTCGATCAATATAAGCAGACTATTTATATGGGAAATGAGTTTAACTATAAGAATGTTCTGCTCTCTATGCATGGTTCCATTGAGTCCTATAATACTGAGAAAAATGTAAAGGCTGCGATGATTCAGTACGCTGATAGCTGGAATACAGGAGATATTGATAAGATAAAGTCTCTCTTTTCCAAGAATGCTACATTCTCAAACCCAATGAATGCGAACTTAATGGAGGGAATTGATGCTATCCATTCTTTATGGCTGGCCGGAAATGAAATGCCGGGCCACATTAAAACAGAGGTCCACGAGACAGTAATCTGTGGTGATAGTGGTCTCTTAGACTTCACTATTAATTTTCATAATCCTGATAATACAGTAGTGGCTCTCAAGGTTCGTGAATTTTTCAGTATTAATACAGACGGTAAAATCCAATCCCTTGAGGCCTATTGGGATAAACACTCAATCACATAACAATTTAAGCTGCCCTGCAGGAAGCCCCTTCTTACACTCAAGTCGCAGTGAAAAAGTCTATACCAAACATAGACAATTCACTGTGCCACTACAATTTAATATATGGCCCTTTCCATTTATGGATCGGGCCATTGATAGCTGAATAGCTTATATTTAGTAGCTCAACCTTCTAGCTTTAAAGGCAAACTTCTTAGACGTTTCCCCGTCGCTGCAAAGATACCATTGGCAACGGCCGCTGCAATGGGCGGCAGGCCCGGTTCACCCACACCCGTAGGCGCGTCATCACTTTCAACGATGAAAACCTCAATGTTAGGCGATTCGTTAATACGCAGTGCGGGGTAA
>Ga0105359_10002302_pt1 | contig 15840 bp, 11 predicted proteins | sample GOMGulsemesocosm_6_FD_83659 | JGI IMG/M metagenome (GOLD analysis project Ga0105359, IMG submission 83659) | Methane-oxidizing microbial communities from mesocosms in the Gulf of Mexico - GOM8C Gulf of Mexico | ecosystem: Environmental > Aquatic > Marine > Cold seeps | place: Gulf of Mexico...
GCCACAATATTGTTAGCAGATAGTTTAAACTTTTTAACACAAATAAAAATGGAGCGTAAAATGAGCGTATTAGTTGGTCGTCAAGCACCAGACTTCACTGCAGCAGCAGTATTAGGTAGTGGTGAGATTGTAGATAGCTTTACATTAAGCGAAGCAATTCAAGGTAAAAAAGCTGTAGTATTCTTCTACCCATTAGATTTTACTTTTGTTTGTCCATCTGAGCTTTTAGCTTTTGATCACCGTATGGAAGAATTCAAAAGCCGTGGTGTTGAAGTAATTGGTGTTTCAATTGATTCACAATTCTCTCACAACGCATGGCGTAACACACCAGTAAACGATGGTGGTATTGGTCCAGTACAATACACTTTAGTTGCTGATACTAAACATGAAATTTGTCAAGCATACGATGTTGAACATCCAGAAGCAGGTGTTGCTTTCCGTGGTTCATTCTTAATTGATGAAGAAGGCAATGTTCGTCACCAAGTAGTTAATGATTTACCACTAGGTCGTGATGTTGATGAAATGCTTCGTATGGTTGATGCATTACAATTCCACCAAGAGCATGGCGAAGTTTGTCCAGCCGGTTGGAACAAAGGTGATAAAGGCATGACAGCTTCTCCAGAAGGCGTTGCTTCTTACCTTACTGATAATGCAGATAAGCTATAATTGTTGCTACGCGTTCAGTTAGGTATCTATACCTAACTTAAACGAGTTACGATAATGAAAACAAAAAAACCGCGAAAGCGGTTTTTTTATGTTTCAATTTTGAAAATGTATGTTTTACTCTTCAGGCGCTATGTCTGCCATTGGCCAACCACCTAAAGCACGCCACTTATTTACAATATGACAAAAGAGTTCAGCAGTTCTTTCTGTGTCATATAAAGCGCTATGAGCTTCACTATTATTAAAGTCTATATTGGCAGCCATACAAGCTTTTGCTAATACTGTTTGACCTAGAGCAAGGCCAGCAAGTGTTGTAGTATCAAAGCTAACAAAAGCATGAAAAGGGCTACGCTTTATTTTACAACGCTCAGTGGCGGCGTTTAAAAAACCTAAGTCAAATGCTGCATTATGCGCAACAATGATTGCTCGTTGACAACCTGCTGCTTTCATCTTTTTTCTAACGAGTTTAAAAAGAGTTTTAAGCGCTTCATCTTCCTCAACAGCACCTCGTAACGGATTAGTAGGATCAATACCCGTAAATTCTAATGCCTTTGGCTCAAGGTTTGCGCCTTCAAAAGGTTCAATATTAAACTGTATTGTTTCATCAATCGAAAAGTCACCAGTGCTTTCATCTAAATGTAAAACAGAAGCAGCCAATTCAAGTAACGCATCAGTTTGGGCATTAAAACCAGCCGTTTCTACATCAATAACGACAGGAAAGTAGCCACGAAATCGCTGGGAAAAGTCGCTTTTATCATTTTCTTTATTGGCAGGAGAGTTTTGTTGGCTATCTATAGAGCTTGATTCAGACATTGGTCACTGTTAATGAGGCTGGAAAAATAATGCTGGTGATTATCGCAGAAAGTTAACTTAAACACGACAATGAAAGTCAATTCGTATCAATTTACGTGCTTATTTGTCATCAAGTGCGATTTTTTATTGATAAAATGCTAAAGTTATCTAAGTTCAGGGCGATATCTTTATATATCCTATACAGGCTAAGATGTTAAAGCCCGTTACCATTATTTGAATTGTGCCAAATTATGAAAAAAATAGCCTTATTAATAAGTTCTTATTTTCTTGCCATCTCAAGCTTGCTTGTTAACGATGCACACGCAGGGATCCGTCAATATAGTGCTGACATTCATACCTCACAGTGGCAGCTATCAGACGATTCACGCTTACAGTGCACTTTATCACATCAAATTCCTCGCTATGGCGAAGCGCGCTTTTCAGCTAAAGCAAGTAGAAAGCTAAATATGGAGTTTGAGCTAGACATGATGCTGCTCCCTGATAACTATTCTTTAGCTGAAGTACGCAGTGTTGCACCTAAGTGGCAGCCAGGTGTTGGCTCTCGCATGTTAGCTAATATGAAGTTACACAAACAATTTAATCCAAGTTTACCTAAAAAGGTGGCTTGGACAATGTTAAGCGAATTAGAACAAGGCATGAGCCCAACATTTTATTATGATGATTGGTATAGCGATCAAGACAAGATATCAGTTGGCCTTTCAACCGCACGGTTTAAAAAAGCATATAAAGATTTTGTTGGCTGTGTAGGTAACTTACTTAACTACAACTTTGATGACATAGCCTACACAGTTCTAAACTATCAATCAAGTAGCGATAAATTTACTAAAGCGTCACAAAAACGTATTGATATGATCCGTGAGTATTTAAGTCTAGACCCAGATCTTGAATTGGTCTTGATAGATGCCTATTCAGATAGTTATGGTGGCCGTTGGTCAAACTTAAAGTTATCAGAGCGTAGAGCTGCTAAAATAAGAGACTATTTCGTTAAAAATGGTATCGATGTTAGCCGGATTGAAGCGAAAGGTTATGGTGAAAAACGTCATATAGCCTCCAATAGCACTACGCTAGGCAGAGGTAAAAACCGAAGAGTTGTTATTCAAATGCAAAAACAATAGTCACGTTTTTGTATGTTAGAGCAAGTGTTGTAAATAATACTTGCTAAATGAAGTAATTAAATTAATAAATTATTCGAACGTAAGTATTGAACAGGCTTGTTGATTCACAGTAATCTACATGCCTGTTTTTTTATGTGCTCAATTTGAGCATGGTATTTATATTTAAGGTAAAAAGTGTCATGAAATATTTTTCAAAACTTTGCTTGTTACTCAGCTGCCTTGCTGTGTCTATAGCGCCCGTAACATGGGCAAATCAAGGTGCTAAGCATCAGCACTCAAACGCATCTGTGTTAACCGATGCATACACTTATGCCAATTATGACCAAGTTAAAGCGACTCATGTTTACCTTGACCTTAATGTTGATTTTGATAAAAAGTCTTTATCTGGTTTTGTTGAGCTATCACTGGATTGGAATACCACTAAAAAAGCACCATTAATTCTTGATACTCGAGATTTAGTTATCCATAGCGCTATGGCACAAGATAGTGCAGGAAACTGGGTAAAAGTAAACTATGACTTAGCTAAACGTGATGACGTTTTAGGTAGTAAGTTGACCATTGATACACACTTCAATGCTAAAAAAGTGCGTGTTTATTACAACTCTACAGAAAAAGCTTCAGGTTTACAGTGGTTATCAGCTGAGCAAACTGCTGGTAAAGATAAGCCGTTCTTATTTAGTCAAAACCAAGCCATTCATGCTCGTTCGTGGATCCCTATCCAAGATACACCTGGTGTACGAGTAACTTATACTGCTCGTATCACCACTGATAAAGACTTGCTAGCGGTAATGAGTGCTAACAATGAGCCAGGTACAGAGCGAGATGGCGATTACTTCTTCTCTATGCCACAAGCTATTCCTCCTTATTTAATTGCCATCGGTGTTGGTGATCTTCACTTTAAAGCGATGAGCCATCAAACCGGTATTTATGCAGAGTCTTATATTTTAGATGCAGCAGTTGCTGAATTTGATGATACTCAAGCCATGATTGATAAAGCGGAAGCTATGTACGGTAAATACCGTTGGGGTCGTTACGATTTACTTATGTTGCCACCAAGCTTTCCTTTTGGCGGCATGGAAAACCCACGTCTTTCATTTATTACGCCAACAGTTGTCGCGGGTGATAAAAGTTTAGTAAATCTTATTGCTCATGAACTTGCCCATTCTTGGTCAGGAAACTTAGTTACTAATGAAAGCTGGCGTGATCTTTGGTTAAACGAAGGTTTTACCAGTTATGTTGAAAATCGCATTATGGAAGCTGTATTCGGTACTGATCGTGCGGTAATGGAACAAGCTCTTGGTGCACAAGACCTAAATGCTGAAATCAAAGAGCTTGATGCCGGTGATACACAACTTTATATCGATTTAAAAGGACGTGATCCTGATGATGCATTTTCTGGTGTACCGTATGTTAAAGGTCAATTGTTCTTAATGTTCCTTGAAGAGAAGTTTGGACGTGAGCGCTTCGATGCCTTCGTTCTTGAATATTTCGACAGCCACGCTTTTCAAAGTTTAGGTACTGATAATTTTATTAAATACTTAAAAGCTAACTTAACTGATAAATACCCAGGTATTGTCAGCAATAGTGAAATTAAAGAGTGGATTTTTAAGGCAGGCTTACCAAGTTATGCACCGCAACCTACGTCGAATGCTTTTACGCTTATTGATGAGCAAATCAAGCAACTCGTTGCTGATGAGTTAACATTGGCACAATTACCTACTAAACAGTGGACATTGCATGAATGGTTGCACTTTATTAATAACCTGCCGCTAGATACCAACAAAGCACGTATGGCTAATTTAGATAAAACGTTTGATTTAACTAATAGCACTAATGCTGAGATTGCACATGCTTGGTACTTATTATCAATTCGTGCAGGTTATACCGAAGTTTATCCTGCAATGGCTAGATACCTGAAAGGTATTGGTCGACGTAAATTAATCGTGCCTTTATATAAAGAGCTATCTAAAAAGCCTGAAAGTAAATCATGGGCTGTTGACGTTTACCAAATTGCACGTCCTGGATACCATGGTTTAGCGCAAGGTACCATTGACGGTGTTTTAAAATAACACCTAGATAGTATTTCATTATTAAAAGCTAAGCAAAAAGGGCTCAATGTGAAAACATTGAGCCCTTTCTTATTTAATTTACTTAATCTAAATAGCAGCTAAAGAAGTTTGAATATATTGGTTAACTTTTGCTTTCTATAATGACATCCACTTGACGTTTTTTGTTTTGTTGTGAAATAACTACACGCATGATTTCGTCACTCCCTGTGTATTTCAGGGTTAATCGACCACGCTTTCGCTCTTGTGAATGTGCTTCACCAAATGCTTGCTGGTAAAAATCGATTGCTTGAGCTTCACTAGCATTGGTGAAGTAGTTAATTACAGCAGGCAATGAGTCAGTAAATTCAGCAAAAACTTGAGCATCATCTAATACAGGAATATTTATAACGCCATTATTAATAACAGGATTGATAACTTCTTCTTCGATAACTTCCTCTTCAATAATAGGCTCTTCAATTACAACAGGGGCTTGAGCAGGTTGCTCTTCAATATCTTGTGATGAAGAGCAAGCACTAACACCAACGGCCATAATACTAAGTAAGGTAAGATGCTTAACAGCTTGTTTTACTTTCATTTAAGTTACTTCCATTCAAGTTGATTTTTTAGATATATTTTAAATATATACGATTTTTACTACTAACGCGATATCAGCACAAAAATTAGCAAAAAATAAAGAATTATATTGTTCACATTCAAAGCTATTTGCGTGTAACTAGCTTTCTACCTTATCTTGGTAGTGATCTACCCATAAAGCCGTAGCGCCACATATCGCCACAGGCATAACCACGAGATTTACTATAGGTATCATAGAAAATACAGCGACAGTAACACCAAAGCTATAACTAAGTCCTTGGTTTTCTTTTAAAATGTTTTTCATTTGTTTGAAAGGAATTTTGTGATTATCAAAAGGGTAATCCTTATATTGAATCGCCATCATCCAAGCAACAAATAAAAACCAAATAACTTGACCAAAAATAGGTAACACCCATAAAAGAATAAAAAAGCCTAAAGCACGGGGCAAATAATAGCTAAGCTTTTGCCACTCTCTGCTAAGTGTTCTTGGGATGTCTGTAACTATATCGAGCATACTGCCCTTTGGGGCGCTTTGCCCTCGTAATATTGCTTCCATCTTTTCTGAAAGTAGGCCGTTAAAGGGGGCCGCGAGCCAATTCGCAACGGTGCTAAAAATAAAGGAGAATATCACCAGAACGGTTAAAACAGCTAAAGGCCAAAGTATAACACTTAACCAATCAAGCCAACTAGGAAGCCAAGCCATAGCCTTATCCATATAGTAATTTAATTCCAAATAGACAAAGTAAAAGGCAAAACTAAATAATAAGGCATTGATTGCTAACGGGATAAAAACAAAGCGCCTAACCCCTTTTTGCCTTATCAAGCTGAACCCTTTAATGAAATAACTGGCACCACTATGGTCGATGGGGATTAATTTAGTTTTCTGAGAAGAAAGGGGCATAAGGTGAAAGTATTCCTAAGTAACTGATATTCTTCGAGTGAGTATATACCCATTCCACTTGAATATGCAGGGTTCAGCTGGAATTAAAAACGTTTTAGGCAAGATAAATTATTTGTGTAATAGTCATTCTATTTTCAATTAATTTACCGCAGCATAAAACGCTTATAAACAAGCCTGAAAGAGACTCCTGAGCAAATAATACTCAGCGTAGCATTTATTTTTAAGGGCGCTACATGGAAGTAGCTTATTAGAGAATGCAGGAGCAACTCTCCTGAATAACCTTTAATAAAAAAATGCGTCATGATTATTAGTCGCTCAGGGGTCCTGAAACGAGCATATTCAAATGGAATGGGTATGCAAGTTTATCCTACACTTTTACAACATTAACTTGTTACAAATCTCGCAGAGTTCTGGTAATATTTCCTGTTAATATATAGCGATAAGAATCGCATGAATATCAGGAGCTGTTGACCTTTCTCGTATGGAGTTTAACCGAGAAAAATAAACATCTCCTAGCAATTAAAATAGTAAATAGGCTCGTAAATGGAAGATAACTTCAGAAACATCTTAATTATACTTAGCGCCATTGTCATCACCGCTATATTCATTCATGGTTTATGGACAATTAGAAAGCAAAAGAATCCCTATAAGTTAAAAACTAGCAAAGACAAAATTGAACCATTAACTCGAGATTTCGACGGTAAAGGTTTCGATCAAGATGGTGTTGGCCAAGTAAAAGTTAAGCAAAATAAGCATAGCGATAATTTTCATATTGAAGATGACGCTGTTGCCGAGCATGTATTATCTTCTGGTATTGATTTATCTGATGATCTATCTAAAAGCCAAATAGTTATCAAAAAGGATGTTTTAGGCGACCTTGCCGGACCAACTAAACAAGACAGTTTGAAAAAAGTTGATAATAGCCCAGCCCATGATCTAGATGCTAGCCTTCAAGATGACTGGTTCAAAGAAGACATTGTCGAGACTAATAGTACTCAATTTAGTAAAGATGAGTTAGGTGATGAGTTGACATCAATCACTGAAGAAGCAAGTGTTGCTGAGGTTGTAGTACCTGAGGTAAAAGCACCAGTCATTAGTGAACCTTTATATGCTGAGCCAGTAACTCACGCAAAACCAGCCAGAACACCGATAAACAAAGTAAGTAAATCACCTTCAAAAGCTAGTTTGAAACGTAACCAAATGGAAATTGATTTTGATAATCAACTAAATGAGCAATCGACAACAACCGTTGAAGAGCCTGTTGTTGATGATGTTAAACAAGTCAGCACTGAGCTTGAGCCTCAAGTAATTATACTATCGGTTGTAATGCCGGCAAATCAGCAAATTTTTGGTGCAGCCTTGCTACCTAGTCTATTAACACTTGGTTTAAAGTATGGCGAGATGAACATTTTCCATCGCCATCAAGATAATGCCGGCAATGGTAAGGTTACTTTTAGCTTGGCCAATATAATGAACCCAGGCTCATTTGATTTAGATAGCATGGAAAATTTTGCCACTCGCGGAGTTAGCTTATTTATGACTCTACCTAATGCCGCAGATCCTCTAAGTGTTTTTGAACAAATGCTTAATGCCGCGAAGCAATTAGCTCAAGAATTCAATGCTCAAGTCATTGACGACAAACGTAATGTTATGACTAAACAAACAGAGCAACATTATATAAGCAAAATACGAGAATTTGATCGAAAAAGTCGTATTGCATTGGTGAAGTAAAGCATTACCGTACTTTACCTTATCTTTTTTATAGATTAGAACGGGCATTTGCCCGTTTTTATTATCTTTACACTGCTTTTATCGCACTCGAGCTGAAACTCATGGTCTTGAGTTTTCATTGTCGCTCTATAAGCCCGTATCGTTTGCTTCACTTTATTGCCAGACAATAAAAATAACAGCAGGCACACTTTTAACCTTAGTGAATTATCTTTATGCCGAATACCAAAGAGAAAATTAGCCAATTACAGCAACAACTCAATCAATATAATCATGAGTATTATGTATTAGATCAACCAAGTGTTCCTGATGCTGAATATGACAGGTTAATGCAAGCGTTAATCGAGTTAGAGCTGGCAAATCCAGAGCTTAAAACCCTTGATTCCCCAAGCCAGAAGGTCGGCGGTCAGGCATTAAAGTCTTTTACCCAGGTAACGCATCAGTTGCCAATGCTCTCTCTTGATAATGTCTTTTCCTTAGAAGACTTCCATGCCTTTGTTAAACGTGTAAAAGATAGGCTAAATAGTACACGTTCTTTAGCGTTTTGTGCCGAGCCTAAACTCGATGGCTTAGCTGTAAGTTTACGGTACGAGCAAGGACAGCTAGTACAAGCTGCTACACGAGGTGATGGCAGTATTGGTGAAAATATTACCGTAAATATTAGAACCATTAAATCTATCCCACTGAAGTTAATGGGAACTCCGGGTAAAGATTTTCCAAGTATTGTTGAAGTACGTGGTGAAGTTTTCATGCCAAAGGCAAGCTTTGATGCGTTAAATGAGCAAGCCAAAAAGCGTGGTGAGAAAGGTTTTGCCAACCCACGAAATGCAGCTGCAGGCAGTTTACGTCAACTCGACTCAAAAATTACCGCAAAGCGTAACCTAGCATTTTATGCTTATAGCCTAGGCTTTGTGGGTGAGATTGCTGCTGAAAATGAGGAAAGCATAGATTTAACTAATGAGTTTTTTGCAAATTCGCATCATGAAAGGTTATGTCAGCTGAAAACTCTAGGTTTGCCCATGTGTCCAGAAGTGCGTTTACTGGATACAGAGCAAGCATGTGATGAGTTTTATCAAGATATTTTAAACAAGCGTAGTGGTTTAAGTTACGAAATAGACGGTACTGTACTTAAAGTTGATGATATTGCCCTACAAAAACGCTTAGGCTTTGTCGCTCGAGCACCACGCTGGGCTATTGCTTATAAATTTCCAGCACAAGAGGAGCTTACCCGAGTTGAAGATGTAGAGTTTCAAGTTGGTCGTACCGGTGCTATTACGCCTGTTGCACGTTTAGCTCCTATCTTTGTTGGTGGGGTTACTGTCTCTAATGCCACTTTGCACAACCAAGATGAAATCACCCGTTTAGGTCTTAAAATAAATGACACGGTTGTTATTCGTCGTGCTGGAGACGTGATACCACAAATTGTTAGTGTGGTTGTAGATAAACGAGGCGATGATGCGGTTAATATTACTTTTCCAGCAAGTTGTCCTGTATGTGACTCTGCAGTGGCTAAGCCAGTAGGTGAAGCTGTCTTAAGATGTACAGCTGGTTTATTCTGTGCAGCACAAAGAAAAGAAGCGATTAAACATTTTGCCTCTCGTAAAGCGCATGATGTGGATGGCTTAGGCGATAAGCTAGTTGAACAACTGGTTGATGAAAACCTCATTAGTACCCCTGCAGATTTATTTAAGCTGACAGAAATTCAAGTCAGCACTATAGAGCGTATGGGGAAAAAGTCAGCGATGAACTTGATCTCTGGTCTTGAAAAAGCCAAGAGTACCACATTAGCGAAATTTATCTATGGGCTTGGTATACGTGAAGTAGGAGAGGCAACGGCAGCTAATTTAGCTAATCATTTTTATACCTTAGCTGCAATTGAAGGTGCTTCTCTTGATGATTTACAAAAGGTCTCCGATGTTGGCGAAATCGTAGCAAAAAATATTGTTAATTTCTTCAAGGAAGAGCACAACTTAGCCGTTGTTGCAGGCTTGAGCGAGATCATGAATTGGCCCAGCATTGAAATAAAGTCTGCAGCAGAATTACCACTAGTAGATAAAATATTTGTCTTAACAGGCACGTTAACGCAAATGGGCAGAACAGAAGCTAAAACAGCACTGCAATCACTTGGCGCTAAAGTTTCAGGTAGTGTTTCTAAGAAAACAGATTTTGTCGTTGCAGGTGATAAAGCAGGCTCTAAATTAACTAAGGCACAGGATCTGGGTATTAGTGTATTGACCGAAGATGATTTAGTCGAATTATTAGCGGAGCATGGTGTAGCAATTTGAGTGAAGTTATTTTAGCCTTTCTTAATGACTTAGGGCATTGGTTCCGGCCTTATCAATACCAATCTGCATTAGCTATTATAGCTACTCTGCTGGTTATTTTTGGCAATGATATAAATAGTGCAATAAAAAAACTTATTGCCAAGCAACATTTTATTGTTCGAACATTAGCCTTTGTTTTGGTCTGTGCATTTGGTTATGGCTTATTAACGGTTTGGTTGACAAGCCTACTTGCTCAGCAGTTAGCTAAATTGCCTAACTTATATTTAGTCCCGGCAGTTTTTTCCATATTTTTTATTTTAGGTATGTACGCGCAAAAGCAGCGGCATATTTAATGTTTTGCTCTCCGATAACAGTGAGTTGTCGCTGTTATCGGAGAGCAAGTTTGGCTAACTAAGAGGTTTTCGCTGTTAATCGCCAAAAAGAGAAGCCAGCAACAAAAAAGAGCACCATAGGGTAAAAAGCGTGACTTGCAACAGATAGTGGCGAAATATGTAAGGTTGCACCAAGTAACAACGCCTGAGCGCCATAAGGTAGAATACCTTGGTTGATACAGGCAAATACATCGAGCAAGCTGGCAGATTCTGCTGGCGACAATTTACCATCCTCAGCAAGGTTCTTAGCGGTCTCACCTGTCACTATAATTGATACCGTATTGTTGGCGGTAAAAAAATTACAGATAAATGCAAGCCCCGCAATACCAAAACCTGCAGCACGTTTATTATTATCCGGCGTTAGTTTTCTTGCTATTCTTTCAATAAGCTTAGTTAATGCAGATAAGCCACCCTGTTGACGAACCAATTCGCTCAGCCCGCCAATAAAGAGTGACAAGATAAAGATATCTTGCATACTAGCAAACCCTGCGGTGATATCTGTTATCCAAGCAGAGAGTTGATACCCGTTACTCAACATACCAATGGCGGCAGCTAAAACTATACCCAGAGTTAAGACCACAAAGACATTCACTCCCATTAACGCTAACACCAGGATAACAATATAAGGAATAAGGCCAACAACTGCTGAATCACTGTTGAGTTCATGGCTAACTTCACCGCCAAGTAAGGTAAATGCAATCAGGCAAATTAGCGCTGCAGGAACGGCAAACTTAAAGTTAACTCGAAACTTATCTTTCATATGGGCACCTTGGCTTCGGGTTGAAGCAATTGTAGTGTCTGAAATAATGGATAAGTTATCACCAAAAATAGCACCTGAAACCAAGCAACCAGCAACGAGTGCAGCATCTAAGTTAGCAGACTCTATAAAGCCTAATGCAACGGGGGCAATTGCCGCTATTGTGCCCATTGAGGTTCCCATGGCAGTTGATAAAAAGGCCGCAACAAGAAATAAACCGGGAAGTAATAAGTAATCTGGAAAGATGGCTAATCCAAGTTGCACACTTGCATCAACACTGCCGGTTGCTTTTGCAACCACGGCAAAAGCACCTGCAAGTAAGTAAATAACACACATAGTGACAATGTTGGAGTGGCCAGCGCCAGAGATAAACTGTGAAATTTGTTTATCAATCGTGCTGTTGGTTATGTACTTACCTAAAGCAATTGAGACAATAATAGCCGGAATGATAGCAATACTGGCTGGCAGCTGATAAAAAGCAAAATCAACCCCTTGTAGTGTTAAGAAAACGCCAGTACCAAGAAATAGACTTAAAAATACAGCAAAAGGAAGTAGGGCAAGCAGGTTTTCTTGAGGGGCTATTTTATCTGTCATTGATGAGCTACTTTAAAATAATAATATGACAGCATTATAAAAGTATAATGAGGCTTGTCAATATGGATGTTTAGATGGCTAAAAGTTCATTGTTTATGAAGAGAATCAAAAAAGGCCCGTAACTTATGCTGCGGACCTTTTAGTCATTCACTCACACATTTTTTACTGTACCCTTCTTATGGCGCAGCTTGTGTTTGCTCATCAGCCCAAGCCACGGCTTGGTTGTAATGTTCAACAACTTTGTCTTTATCGAGTTTTAATTTTTCCATTACTAGGGTGGTTTTATCCCAATTAGCCTGTTCAATTAACTCAACGAGTTTGATCAAAGCTGCCATAACACCTTTTTTAGTTAGCAGTGGGTCTTTAATATCTTGCGAGAGTGGTAGTTTTTCCAATACGCTAGCCATTTCTTCATCTAATATAGCATCAATCATTGATAATAAACCGGTTAAGAAGGCAATAGATATATCAAGTTGTGAGCGAATATCTTTAGCGACTAACTCACAAAATTTTGCTCTAGTCATAGCCATATTGATTAACTCTGATGGTTTATCAGGGTTCGCAGTAACGGCAAACATTAAACCAATAAAACGTTTCAATTCACCTGAGCCTAAAATAACTAACGCTTGTTTAATGGTTGATATTTCATTGCGGCGTTTGAAGATAGCCGAATTTGCATAGCGTAATAGTTTATAAGATAGTGAAACATCACGCTCGAATACACTAGTGATACTGTTTAGATCAAGCTCAGTTTTTGACGTTTCATAGAGTAGTTCCGCCATTGCCATTTGTGAAGGAGATAAACTTTTTGTTTTTACCATTTCAGGCTTAGCGAAGAAGTAGCCCTGAAAATAATCAAAGCCTAATTGCAACATTTGATCATATTCTTCATAGGTTTCTACTTTCTCAGCGAGCATTTTTATATGAGGATGATCTTTAATCGCACCGAGAACTTCTTTAATATCATCAAGACTACTTTGTTGAATATCTATCTTAATCATTTTAATAAAAGGGTAGAAATGTGCCCAAACATTTTGATGTTCATAATCGTCTAAGGCAAGTGTGTAACCCTTTTGGTGTAAACTTTTACACAGAGCAAGTAATTTTTTACCGGGTTTAATTGTTTCAAGAATTTCAACAACAACTTCATCAGGAGTTAACATTTCTGGGTACCCCTGATTTAAAGTCTCAAGGGTAAAGTTGATAAAAGCAGGCTTATTACCGGTAAACTCACTGATGCCCATATTAAATTGACTGGCCTCAATCATTTTACTGGTCGCTTCATCACCGTCTATATCAGGAAATACATTATCAATGCTGTCGCGAAAAAGTAATTCATAAGCAAATAGCTTTTTGCTTTTATCTAAAATCGGTTGTCTAGCAGCGTAAAAATTCATATAGGTAGTTAACTAGCTTATTATTTTATTAATTAATTACACTTAAATATATGGTATACGGGGTTTGTTTGCATTAATTTTTTATTTTTATGTGCCGTTTCTACCTATTTTCTCCAATATTTATTCATCACTTCTTTTGGTTTAAATGATACTGCTACATTCACTTACTTCATCAAGGTATATTTCTGCAACAATTTTTGATAGGTTAGCGAGCTTAATAATTTATAATTTCACATATTGCAGGTAATTACTTTGGCTCTAGGTACTTTAATTTCTTTAGCACTCTACTTTGTCGTCATGCTCTTAATTGGGCTATACGCTTACAAAAAATCAACCAGTGATGTTGCTGGTTATATGTTAGGTGGTCGAAGCTTATCCCCTAGCGTAGCGGCACTTTCAGCGGGCGCTTCAGACATGAGTGGCTGGATGTTGATGGGCCTTCCTGGTGCCATGTATATTACCGGCCTAAGTAGTATCTGGATTGCTATTGGTCTAGTGATTGGGGCATTTGTTAACTACTTAGTTGTAGCGCCGCGTCTAAGAACCTATACCGAAATTGCCAATGACTCGATAACCTTGCCTGATTTCTTTGAAAATAGATTTAATGACAAGTCACGTTTATTAAGAATCGTTTCATCGCTTGTTATTGTTGTATTCTTCACGCTTTATACTTCTAGCGGTATTGTTGCCGGCGGAAAGTTATTCGAGAGCTCGTTTGGTTTAAATTATGAAATTGGCTTATATGTCACCGCAGGTGTTGTGGTTGCCTATACATTGTTTGGCGGCTTTTTAGCGGTGAGCTTAACTGACTTCGTGCAAGGCTGTATCATGTTTATCGCCTTAGTCTTAGTACCTATTGTTGCAGTAAGTGAAGTTGGCGGCATCGCTGAAATGCAAAGCACTATTGAAACAATAAACCCTGAACTGTTAAATATATTTAGCGGCGTAAGTGTTATTGGTATCCTTTCTGCGATGGCTTGGGGCTTAGGTTACTTCGGACAGCCGCATATTATTGTACGCTTTATGGCTATTCGTAGTGTTAAAGATATGCCTACAGCACGCCGTATTGGTATGAGCTGGATGATTGTTGCCATTATTGGTGCCATGGCCACAGGTTTTTCTGGTATTGCTTATGTCGCCAAAACAGGACTAAAACTTGATGATGCCGAGACAATCTTCATTGTGTTATCACAGTTATTATTTAGCCCATTAATTGCTGGCTTTTTACTTGCAGCTATTTTAGCGGCAATTATGAGTACTATTTCTTCGCAATTATTGGTGACTTCAAGCTCTCTTACCGGTGATTTTTATCAAGCCTTTTTACATAAAGATGCGAGTGAAAAACAATTAGTGTTAGTTGGCCGAATTTCAGTACTTATTGTTGCTTTGGTAGCGATTTATTTAGCCTACGATCGTAATAGCAGTATATTGAGCTTAGTAAGTAATGCGTGGGCTGGTTTTGGTGCCGCTTTTGGCCCAGTAGTTATTGGTAGTTTATATTGGAAAGGTATGACCCGTAATGGTGCTTTAGCGGGCATTATTAGCGGTGCTGTTACTGTACTTATTTGGATTTATGCGCCTATCACTATTGATGGCCAATCATTAAGTGCGTGGATGTATGAGATAGTGCCTGGCTTTATTGTTTGTTCATTAGCTATTTTTGTTGTAAGCAAAGCTTCTCCACAAATTGAAGACCATATTGGTGAAAAGTTTGATGAGATGTTAACGCATCATAAATAAGCTCTTTAGAAAAATTAAGCTAATATAATTTAGAAAAGCTAGTGACTTAAAGTCCCTAGCTTTTTTTCTTTATAAGCGTTTAGTATTTATCAATAGCTGTAGAGAATAAGGGGTTGTAATCATTACAGTGTAATTTCAAGTTGTTCGCTTTAGAGCTTTTATGCTAGAATCGCGTTAATTTTAAACCTTCGATTAATTTGGCTTGCTTTTACTATCTTTTTAGAAAAGGGCTTAAAACAAATTAATCATATATAAGACTATTAAGTCTGGAGTTTATCTACCAATGAGTTTTGATACTATTGAACAACGCGTAAGTTATGGTGTAGGCCGTCAATTAGGCGACCAACTTCGCAATAACCCTTTTAAAGAATTCGATATCACAGCTGTACAAGCGGGTATTGCTGATGCATTAGCAGAAGCTGCTAGTCAAGTTTCAGATGAAGATTTAAACGAAGCTTTCTCTGTAGTTTCTAAAAAATTACAAGAGCTAGAGCAAGCTGCGGCTAAAGAAGCTTCTGCTGAAGGCGAAAAGTTCTTAGCTGAAAATGCTAAACGTGACGAAGTAACTGTTACTGAATCTGGTTTACAGTATGAAGTAATCACTACAGGTGAAGGTGAAAAACCATCAGCTGAAAGCACAGTATCTGTTCATTACCACGGCACATTTGCTGACGGTAAAGTTTTTGATAGCTCAGTAGAACGTGGCCAACCGGCTGAATTCCCAGTAAACGGCGTTATCGCTGGTTGGACTGAAGCATTACAACTTATGACTGAAGGTTCAAAATGGAAATTAACTATTCCTTATGACCTAGCTTACGGCGAACGTGGTTCACA
>Ga0105359_10002326_pt1 | contig 15729 bp, 13 predicted proteins | sample GOMGulsemesocosm_6_FD_83659 | JGI IMG/M metagenome (GOLD analysis project Ga0105359, IMG submission 83659) | Methane-oxidizing microbial communities from mesocosms in the Gulf of Mexico - GOM8C Gulf of Mexico | ecosystem: Environmental > Aquatic > Marine > Cold seeps | place: Gulf of Mexico...
AAAAGAAGAATACTTTGATGACTTATTAAAAGTGACCAAGGGAAAAACCGATGAAAAACTTGCCCGCTTGGTGATAGAAAATACGGAAAGTTGCTATGACTGGATGCAAGAGCACGGCGTACGTTTTCAGCCATCTTTATCAGGTACTCTATCCTTATCTCGTACCAATGCTTTTTTCATGGGGGGTGGGAAGTCTTTGGTCAACGCCTATTACCGCACCATAGATCAGTTAGGTGTTGATGTACTCTATGAGGCTCAAGTCACTCACCTCGCACTAAAGCATCAACAGATTGAAAGCATCGAATTTACCCTCGCTGATGAGCATTACTGCATCACCAGCAAAAGTGTTGTTGTTGCATCAGGTGGATTTCAAGCCGATCTAGATTGGCTTGCAAGAGCTTGGGGTCCTGCAGCTCGCAACTTCCTGATTCGAGGCACCCCTTATAACAGGGGCGTTGTGCTTAATAACCTACTAGAACAAGGGGCACAAAGTGTCGGTGATGCAACCCAATGCCACGCCGTTGCTATTGATGGTCGCTCTCCAAAATACGATGGAGGCATAGTTACCCGACTTGATTGCGTGCCCTTTTCAATCGTGGTGAACAAACATGCTCAGCGGTTCTATAACGAAGGGGAAGATGTTTGGCCAAAGCGGTATGCCATCTGGGGAAGATTAGTTGCAGATCAGCCAGAACAAGTTGCTTATGCGATTATCGATGCTAAATCTCTAGCACTATTTATGCCTTCAGTTTTCCCTCCCATAAAGGCAGATAGCCTAGATGAGCTGGCAGATAAAATAGGGTTGGAGCGCCAATCTTTAAATCACACTATTTCAAATTTCAATAGAGCTTGTCGTCCGGGTAAATTTCATGCAACCGAACTTGATGGCTTAACCACACAAGGTATTGAACCGGTAAAAAGCAACTGGGCTCGAGCAATCGAGAAACCACCTTTTTACGCTTATAGCTTACGTACAGGTGTCACCTTTACCTATTTAGGTTTAAAGGTGGATGAGTTCGCTCAAGTACAAGGACAACAAGGTCCAATTAAAAACCTTTGGGCGGCTGGCGAGACCATGGCGGGATCTATCTTAGGGCAAGGCTATCTTGCAGGTTTTGGAATGGCTATAGGCACAGTATTTGGTCGAATTGCCGGCCAGGAGGCAGCAAATTATGCAAAAAATTAATATTCTAAATCTTGATTCAATTGATCAAGCTAGGCGTCAGCTCGAGATTTGCAATGCTTGCCGCTATTGTGAGAGTTATTGTTCAGTGTTTCCCGCTGTTCATAGAGAAAGGTCTTTTACCGATGGTGATATACAGCAAATCGCTAACTTATGTCATAACTGTCGTGGCTGCTATTACGCTTGTCAGTATACAGCGCCCCATGAGTTTGACTTAAACCTCCCGCAAAGCCTTGCCCAAGTCAGGCAAGAGTCTTGGCAGGAGAACGCAACGCCAGCCCTATTTGCTAATCAATTCCATAAAAATGGTACAGGGATTTCGGTCATTACTTTATTCGCATTTGCCTTTATTCTCTGGCTCATCCAGGGGGCTTCAACTTCGTCAAATGAAGGCTTCTATGGCTTACTCTCACATAACGCTATGCTTGTTATTTTTCTCCCTGCTTTTTTGCTCCCTCTGATATCTATCAGCCTGAGTGTTCGACGCTTTTGGCAGAAAGTCGGTGGCGAAAGAATTAAGTTAATACATCTAAAGCAGGCGTTCTCCTCAGCGGCTAAAATGAAAAACCTCGCAGCGGGCCATGGGGAAGGCTGTAATTTCGAAGATAAAGACAGGTTTAGCCAAGCAAGACGCTACTATCATCAAGCCACCATGTATGGTTTCTTACTTTGCTTTGCTGCCACCAGTGTTGCCACACTTATGCATTATCTACTCGCGTTATCCGCACCTTATGATATTACCTCGTTACCCAAACTCTTAGGTGTTAGCGGCGGCATATTATTAAGTATAGGAACAGCAGGGTTAGCCTTACTTAAACTTAAGGCTGAAAAACATCTTGGCGACAAGCGAGTATGGGGAGGAGAAATGGCGTTTACGCTCTTACTTTTCAGTGTCAGTACAACGGGGCTTATGCTCTACCTTTTTGGCGCCAGTCCTTGGCTAGGTGAGCTACTGGCATTGCACTTAGGAACGGTATTAGCATTTTTCATACTCATGCCATTCTCTAAAATGACTCACGGCTTCTATCGTTTGGCAGCACTTATTCGTGATGAACAACAAAAGCACTAAGCTATCCCGCCGGCTCTAAACCGGCGGTATTTTTGAAACAGCTAAAACTAACCTAACACTAGGTGAACACCTGATTAATTAACATAATTCTTGCTCTTTGTGCCGCTTGAATGTGTTTTTTCATGGCGGTCTCTGCCGCCGCAGAGTCATTCTTACAAATGGCGTTTACCAAGGCTTTATGTTCAGCAAGAGCAACCTCAGCTCGGCCAGGGATCTGATAAGTTGTCGCGCCTAACAAAATCAAAGCGTGCTTTAAACTGTTCAAGGACTGCAGTAAATAGCGATTATGCGCGGCATGATAAATAGCATTATGAAAAAGCCGGTTTTGCTGAGCCTGAACCTCAGGGTTATCAATTTCTGCCTCCTGAAGGTGTAAAATATCCTGTAATGCCGCTTTTTCAGCATCACAAGCATGTTTAGCAGCAAGCCCTGCTGCCGTTGACTCTAACACCTCTCGCATTTGATAAAGCTCCATTACCGCTTGATAATCAAGCTCGGTTACCACCATCCCTCTATGGGGTAAAGCGGTGACTAAGCCTTCGTTTTCAAGTTTATTTAATGCTTCTCTAATTGGCGTTCTGCTTATATTTAACCACTGAGTTAATTCAACCTCTCTTACTCTATCACCAGGTTTTAAACGTCCAGTTTGTATCGCTTCGACCAGCTGGTTACGGGCGTATTCGGCCCGTGAGAGGTTATTTTGTAGACGACTCATGCCAACATCTCCTGTTTAATCCAGTGAATAAACTTCACTACATCTGGCCGCTGGCTCAAGCCTTTTGTACAAATAAGATGATAGTTATATTGTGCAACCAGTTTTTGCGGAAAAAGCCGTATCAAACGGCCAGCCCTAAGATCATCTGCTGCCAGTACACTGCTTGCCATAGCAATACCTTGCCCATCAATTGCCGCCTGTAACACCATACTAGACATACTAAATCTAGGGCCTGATTTAAACGGAACACCCTCTAAGTTATTTTCTGCTAACCATTCATTCCAGCTGGGAAAATGCTTATCCGCCGAGCGCCTTTCTAAATGAAGCAAGGGGTAATCACTTAAGGTTTTTAAATCCTTGCAATGACTAATTAGATGGGGACTGGCGACAGGAAATACCTCCTCGTGGGTGAGTATTTCAACATGTAATCCCTTCTCTTTTATGGCCCCATAACGAATCGAAATATCAACGTCATCATGGGCAAAGTCAATTAAGCGAGTAGAGGCATCAATACGCAAATCAATATCGGGGTGTTTACGCCTGAATTGCTCTAATCTAGGTAATAGCCACTTAGCACCAAACGAAGGTGCCACGCTGATAGTAATAAGCTTTTTAGCGTTATAGCTCTGGGCCATTGCTGCAGCATCACTTAACATTTCAAAGCCTTGCTCTATCATTGGCAAGCAGGCTCTACCCGCTTCTGTTAATCGAACCGACTTATTTAATCGCTTAAATAGATCCACCTCTAAGTGCTGCTCTAACAACTTAATTTGCTGACTAATTGCCCCGGTTGTAACACACAGTTCGTCGGCAGCCATTTTCAGGCTCTGGTGTCTACCTGCGGCTTCAAATGCTTGCATTGCTTTAAGTGGAGGTAACCTTTTCATTTTACTTTCCAAAACCATTATGAGTTTAGATATTTTATTTACTATAAATCGAATAAGAAATTATAAACAGGTTAGACACGCTTTTAGCCGTTAAATAAAAGCTAAACCATAGAGATAGTTTTTCTAAACATAATGTGAAGCGAGAAAATAAACACTTTAACTAAGAAGCATCATCAAAAACTAGATATCAAAAGAAACACACATAAAACTAAATAAAATCAAATAGATATGATGTATATTTTTATTACCCATAAATATTATAACAAAACTTTTCATTCACATTAGCATAAGCAAATAAATGATTTAGAAAAACTAAATCAAAATCAAAAAACTTATCGTTTGTCGACACCTCTTCCGAAAGATATCTTGGCCTGAATAACTAAATCTCAACAAATTCATTACGTTTTGATTTAGAAAATCTAATCTTTATGAGTGAGGTAAAAAGGATGCAAACAGCCATTCCCTGTACCATTATGCGCGGCGGCACATCACGTGGCCCCTACTTTCTTGCCAACGATTTACCCAGAGATTGGGCCAGCCAAAAGCAAGTATTACTCTCTGCTATGGGTTCCTGTAGCGGCCAGCAAATTGATGGCATAGGTGGTGCCTCCAGCCTCACCAGTAAAGCTGCAATAATCTCTGTTTCTGATCATCCAGATGCTGACATTGATTATTTATTTGCCCAAGTATCTATCAACGATATGACAGTCGATACAACACCTTCCTGCGGTAATATTCTTGCTGGAGCTGCACCTTTTGCAATTGAGTCTGGCCTGGTTCGCGCCGGTGATACAGAAACTTGCGTCAGAGTACGTAACTTAAATACTAATTCTTTTATCAATGTCGTAGTACAGACTCCCCATGGTTTTGTTGAATACGATGGCAACACTAGAATCGATGGGGTTGAAGGCTCTGCAGCACCTGTCATCCTAAACTTTCTTAATGTGGCTGGTACAAAAACAGGCAAATTATTCCCTACAGGTAATCTCATAGATACGTTTGATGGTGTACAAGTCAGCTGTATTGATGCTGCTATGCCCATGGTGCTGATTCCCGCTTCAGCCTTAGATAAAGTGGGTAATGAAAGCAAAGAAGAGCTAGACCAAGATCAAGCCCTTTTATCCCGTATAGAAAGTATTCGCCAACAGGCTGGCTGGAAAATGGGTTTTGGCGATGTTACTGACAAAGTCATTCCCAAGGTCAGTTTACTGTCTCCTGCCTGCAAGGGCGGTAGCATTACTTCACGCTACTTTGTGCCAGATACTTGCCATACAAGCCACTCAGTAACAGGTGCTATTTGCGTCAGCATTGGAGCCACTATTCCAGGCACAATCGCCAGCAACATCATTGCCCCAAGCAGTTTAAATCACAGCAACATCATTGCCCCAAGCCGTTTAAATCACAGCAAAATCAGCATAGAGCACCCAAGTGGTAAAATTGATATCTCTCTCGACATTGAAATCAATAGTATTCGCTCTCTCATATTTCAAGCAGGTTTAATTCGCACAGCCCGTCGGCTTTTTCGTGGGGACCTTTATGTTCCCAGTCGAGTTTGGACACCCATGCAGCTCAAGGCATCTTGAAGGTAAAGCACCCTCTATTTCAATTGCACGTTTTCGTGACAGCTTTATGACAGCTTTTGTTTTTAAAGTAGTGCTATTGACGTAACCCAGACCACCTTGCTGGTCACCCTTAATACAAAAATAACTAAGAGGCTAACCATGAATCATCATAAAAAGAGCTCAGTAACAAAGTTGATGCAAGGCATCATCACTAGTGCAAGTATCGTGATTGCCACCCTTTCTATGCCAGCCCAAGCAACCGACTTTAGTGGCAAACGAGTTGAATGGATTATCCCTTTTAAAGAAGGTGGTGGTTCAGACACTTGGGCACGCTTCTATGCACCTATGATTTCTCAAAACTTACCTGGTCAGCCTGTGGTAGTGGTGAAAAATATTCCAGGAGGTGGTTCAACAAAGGGCGCTAACCAATTTCAACGTCGTGCTAAAAGCAATGGTCTTAACGTATTAGGCACTTCCGGTTCGACTCAGTTCCCCTATTTATTAGGTGATAGACGCGTCAAATATGAATATCAAGATTGGCATGCAGTTCTTGCAACACCAACTGGCGGCGTTTTTTATATCAATTCCGAATTGGGTATCAACTCAGCAAAAGAACTCGTCGAGTTACGTGGCAAAGAGCTGAAATATGGTAGCCAAGGAGCAACATCATTAGACCTAGTGCCACTCCTTGCTTTGGATATGCTGGACATTGACGTTAAAGCCATTTTTGGCATGAAAGGTCGTGGGGCAGGCCGTCTCGCTTTTGAACGAGGCGAGGTAAATATTGACTACCAAACCAGTGCAGCCTATCTGAAAAAAGTAACTCCCTTGGTCAAAGAAGGAAAAGCGATTCCGATAATGACATGGGGCATCTTAGCCGAAGACGGTTCTTTACAGCGTGATCCAACTTTCCCTGATCTACCTCATTTTGCTGAGGTTTATGAAATGATTCACGGTGAAGCCCCTGCAGGAACGGATTTTAAAGTATGGAAGGCTTTCTTCGTAGCAGGCTTTGCCGCTCAAAAAGGTATTTTCTTACCTAAAGGCACCTCAGAAGAAGTGATTGAAACTTGGCAAAATGCAATCGCTAAGACCGTTGAATCAGACGAGTTTAAGAACCGTTCTGAAAAGGTTTTAGGCCTTTATCCACAAGCTATTTATGGTGACGCTACCAGTGCATTTGATACAGCTCTTTCTATCTCAGATGCAGATAAAGAGTGGGTCCGCAGCTGGTTGACGGAAAAGTATAACGTACGCTTTTAATCTCTCACTATCTTTACTCTTTCACTTTGATAAGCCCTGGTTTCAGGGCTTTGACAAGCTCATTTATCGGAGAGCGCACATGCTTCACCTAATCAACACCTGTGGCCGAAAAACAGTTCGCCATCTCATTATTTCAAGAGGCTTGAGCGCATGATTGATGCATTCTTAATCGCCCTGCAAACCATACTCACGGGCACTCACCTTTTATACCTTTCTGGTGGCGTTTTACTGGGCCTCGCGATTGGTATTTTTCCAGGTTTAGGTGGCATAGCAGGCCTTTCACTCCTATTACCTTTTTTATTCGGAATGGAGCCAGTTTCAGCCCTTGCTATGTTAATAGGTTTGGTTGCGGTCATCCCAACCTCTGATACTTTCACCTCAGTGCTAATGGGTATCCCTGGCTCAAGTGGCTCTCAAGCCACTGTATTAGATGGATTTCCAATGGCCAAAAAAGGTCAGGCTGCCAGAGCCTTATCCGCGGCATTCTCTGCATCTTTGTTTGGCGGTTTATTTGGTGCTTTAGTTCTGACTTTATTTGTACTTATTGCTCGACCTGTGATCCTAGCATTTGGCTCGGCTGAGCTATTTATGCTGACCTTGCTAGGGCTTAGCATGGTTGGTGTCCTAGCGGGAAATAGTCTCGTTAAAGGACTAAGCGCCTGCGGTATTGGTCTACTTTTTGGCAGCATTGGTGGCGCTCCCGCTACCGGCGAATACCGCATGAGTTTTGATAATAGCTATCTAATGGATGGCATACCGCTAGTGGTAGTTGGCCTAGGTATTTTTGCTATCCCTGAAATTATTGATCTATTAAGACAGAATCGTCCTATTGCTGAAGCCTCCAAACTAGGCAATGGCTGGGTAGAAGGTGTCACGGACCTTGTTCGCAATAAATGGCTTGCTATTCGTTGCGCCATTATCGGCTGTATTGTCGGTGCATTACCGGGTTTAGGTGGCAGTGTGGTGGATTGGATCGCCTACGGCCATGCAGTACAAACGTCAAAAGACAAATCAGAATTCGGTAAGGGAGATGTACGAGGTGTAATAGCACCAGAATCGTCTAACAATGCAAAAGAAGGTGGCGGCCTAATCCCCACCCTATTATTTGGAATACCCGGTTCTGGCAGCATGGCGGTCTTCTTAGGAGGCATGGTATTGATCGGCCTTGAACCAGGGCCTGCCATGGTAAGTACTGACCTAGACATTACCTATACCATCGTTTGGTCCCTTGCGATGGCAAATGTGATTGGTGCAGGTGCCTGTTTAATCCTATCTAAATGGGTCGCTAAGCTCACCACCATACCTTATGCCTTAATGGCCCCTTTCATGATCATGGTGATCTGCTTTGCGGCTTTCCAAGCGACCCGAGATCTTGGTGACTTGATGGCACTCCTAGGTATTGGTTTATTGGGTATTTTAATGAAGCGTTTTGGCTGGCCAAGACCCGCTTTCTTAATTGGTTTTGTGCTCGCTAGTGGCATGGAAACCTACCTTTATCAAGCAGTCCAGTTTGACGGTTGGGGCTTCTTATTAAAACCTGGTGTTATCATCATTGGCATAATGGCAGCTGTCTCTATTTACTTTGCAGCGAGACACGCGAGTAAGTCAAATACTGCTAATGACTCTGATAACGTTGTTGACTCTAATAACCATGAGAAGAGCAGCTCAACTCAAACACCTACTAAGGCTCAGTATTCAATTCGCCCGCAGATAGTGTTTGCAGCTACGGTTTGCCTAACCTTTGCCTATGGTTTGTATGATTCCCTACAACAATCCTTTTTAGGGGGCGTTTTTACCGCAGGCTTATCAGGTCTCATGCTTATATTGTCAGGCACAGTGCTCTATAAACTTATCACCAATAAGTTTGATGATCCTGTGAACTTTGATAATGAAATCGTCGCAGGCTACAAAGGTGATCAGAGTGTTGCCAGCTTGATGCATTACATCTATTGGTTAGTTGGCCTTATCCTCGGTTGCTTTGTACTTGGCTATCTCATTTCTATCAGCCTCTTTTTTGTCGCATTCTTGGTCTTAAAAGCGCGTACATCCTTTATTAAAACCGCCTCCCTCACCATGAGCGCAGTTTTATTTCTAAGTGTCTTATCTCATGTCATGGTACTAGACCTACCCCGTGGCCTTTTACAAGACTTTGTTCAACTTCCCTGGCCAATAGGCTAGGGAGTTCCTCCACGGAGTTTATTATGATTGAACCTAAATCCCTGTTAATGCCCCTGTCTACTAGCGGTCATATTTCTGAGCGCCTTGAAGGAGCACTTTCAATCGCACAGTACTTTGATGCTCATTTAGATATTCTTCATGCGCAGGTCAGCCCAAGACAATTCATTCCAGAGGAAGCCATAGGCATTCCAACTAAGCTAGTGCGTGAATTAGAAGCATTGGCGGGCAAATTTTCTCAATCGGAATCCCAAGCTTTGCAAACGGAATTTGCAAAGCTATGTGACAAATTAAAGATCAGACTTAGCGACCGGGCTTCAAGTAGATACACCACAGCTAACTGGGTAGAAATAAATGGTTTACGCAGTGAACTAGTTGCTGAAAAAGGTAAGGTATCAGACTTAGTCATTATCCCTCAATCAAAAACGGGCCGTTCCACAGCAACCTTTGAAGCAGCCATTATGCGCAGTGGCAAACCGGTGTTATTAGTTCCTAGAACCATGACACAATTTAGCGCTGATAGAATACTCATTGCATGGAATGCCAGCACAGAAGCAGCAAGAGCAGTCAGCCACGCCTTGCCACTACTAAAAAGAGCCAGAGAGGTCATTATTACCACGAGTACCAGCAAACATTATCGCAAACCCAGCCCAAGCGAATTAGCTGACTATTTAAAAATCCATGGCATTCAGGCACAAATCAAACAATTTGATAATAACCAGCAATCCACGGGAGAGTCTTTAATTCGATTTGCTAATAATCACCAATCACAGCTTATTGTCATGGGGGCTTACACTCGTCGTAGGGTAAGAGAGCAGATCTTTGGCGGTGTCACCCAATATGTACTGGCTAAAACTGAGATTCCAATATTTATGATGCATTAAAACAAATTAAACATACTTTCATCACCAAGGAGTACTTAAATGCAAATCCCTCATATATCCATAAAAAGCAAGCTCCTTTTGCTCTCAGTGCTCCCCGTTATAGGCCTAGTTATCGTAGTCGTTACTTCCCTAATACAGCTTAAAGCCGCTAATCGAGGGGTAGAAAAGGTATACCAAGAGCACATGCTCCCCCTTGAAAACTTGAAGATTATTGCAGATGACTACGCCATTTATGTCACAGACTCAGTCAATAAAGCCAATGCTGGGCTGATCAATGCAATACAAGCTTTGGATGGTATAAAAAGGGCACAAGTAGAGATAAACGAGAAATGGCTTGCTTATCGTAGTCGTAACTTAAGTACAGAAGAGCGATTACTTGCTGACGAAGCTGAAACCTTATTTGTAAATGCTGACGAAGCCATAGACAAAGTTACCCAAAAGATCACCAGATTAAGTGAAATCAGTCCGAAAGTTGCCTCTCGTTTGAACCGACAAATAGGCCCTTTATATGAAGATATTGACCCTATTAGCCATAAGATTGGTGGCCTTATTAATTTGCAAATGCGCCTAGTAGAAAAAGAAAACAAAGCACTTAAAACGGCTTTTCAAGTCCATCTTATTTGGCTCACTAGCTTAAGTTTGTTTCTCATTAGCATGTTAATTTTACTTAGCTTCATTCTTTATCGATCGGTAAAAAAGCCGATCGATAATTTAAGTAATAGCATGGAGCGCATCATTAGAGATGCAGATTTCACCACCTGTATTCCGATTGAAAGAAAAGATGAAATTGGCACTATGGCAACTCATTTTAATGCCACCATTTCTATGATTCGCCATGTTATTAAAGAGCTAAACAATGTCACAGCTAAACTTGCTAATTCTTCTTCTGAGCTCACTCAAGTCAGTACTGATACTAAGATTAGGATCAATGCTCAACGCAACGAAGTTGAGCAAGTAAACAGCGCCATGCAACAAATGGTTGAATCAACAAATAGAGTCACACGTCAATCTGAAAAAGCGAATATAGAAGCCCAAACCACCAGTAAACAAGCAAGCAAAGGGACAGAGGTTGTACAAGACTCTATGCAAACCACCGTAGTTTTGATCGAGGAAATAAATAAGTTATCAGGTCAAATCGCTATTTTAGATTCTGATAGTAGCAATATAGGTCAAGTAGTTGATGTGATAACAGATATAGCGGAACAAACGAATTTATTAGCCCTTAATGCGGCGATTGAATCTGCTCGTGCAGGTGATCTCGGCCGTGGTTTTGCGGTGGTCGCAGATGAGGTTCGCACCTTGGCCCAACGAACACAAGCTTCCACAGATCAAATTCGTGATGCAATAAAAAGCCTGCAAACTGGCACCAGTCTAGCGTCAAACATAATGCAATTGTGCTCTACACAAGCTGATAATGCAGAAAACAAATCCCAACTTGCTGCAGAGACCTTAACCAAGATTGCCAAGGCGGTAGTGCGTATGACCCATATGAATTTAGAAATAGCAGATGCATCAGACTTACAATCCCATCTGGCAGAAAACATTAATACTTCATTGGCAACCATAAACACTCAATCATTAGAGGTAAAAACGGGAGCCGATAAAGTCACTCAAGCCAGTCAGGAACTAGAATCATTATCGAGAGAACTACAGAATCTTTTGAATCGATACCAAGTTTAATAAAAAAATTAACGTTAATGCCCGTTTAGCACAATCCCAAAAGCCTTATATATCTAGGGAACCTGCTGATAAGACCCTCTAATGAGGTAGTGCTATTCCAGATCACACTATCATTATGTTTTTTCGGCACCTATTAGAGAAACATCAACTCTCGCGAACGTTATTTATGGAAGCGAATAAATGTTTATCTGAAGTAGGTATTTGCTTAAAGAAGAGTGAGGGTCTCTAGAAGCACACCGACTCCATGATATTGTTGAGATAAGTGCAATTGTAGTGATCAAGTAATATTGGTAACGGTTCTATATACGCTCACAGTAGCAATACAAAAGTGGTAGAGCTAAGCCCTAACGACATTAGTTGTTTTTTTTCTAAGGTCTATTTCGAGGGATTGGAGCAAATTCTCCATAAGATTTTCAGCTAATTTATCAATGTTTTTTAATTTAATTCTCGTAATGGAGTGATCCTTTCTCCAAATATAATATACGGCATAAAAAAAACAAATTGCCGAATCATAATGATTTTCCTCTGCTGTTTCTGGAACAACATCATCTGCATAATCAAGAGCAGACTCAAGTATTGCTTCATTTCGATATTTAACATTTTCTTGGTTTAGTTGGTGAAAAAGTTCTATCCATTCATTGCTTAGTTTAAGGTACGTTTTTGACATGAACATTTCCTATTTTCTTACTTTAAGTTTGAGAAATCTTAACCAAAAAGGGAGGTTATTCAGTTGAATACGAGTAGTTTTCTATTTGCAGACCCACTCCGTTAACTTTCACATGCGAAACTATTTTAGGTATTAGGACATCCTAATACCTTGTCTTACTTTTAAAACACTTGTTTAGATAGTTTTTTACCTTTGACTTAATTTCGCCTTACTTGATAAAAGTACATCACGTAAAAAAGTATTTTCTGAATCGTTTTCAACTTTAGTAAGGTAATATTCAATGATCGGCAGAGACATATGCTTGTATTCTTGAAATTCAGCTAGTTGATATATAGCTATCACTTGTTGAGTATTTGTTAAGACATTGCCATCAGCGGTTCTTCCTGCAACCCATTCAAAAATCTTATTAAATTGTTCAAATCTTTTGTTTTTTACTAATTCTTTTTGTGAATTAAGATATTTAAAAATAGTAAAACAAAATGCACCTATACCGCCAAGTGCTGTGAAGTATGGCAATGACTGTTTCAATAGCTCTAACATTTGTACATTCTTTGAACAGGGTATAAAAATTAATTTTTATGATAAATTGACCTTATAGGTTTTATTTCTCTACTCAATTTAAAAATGAGTCAACTTCAACTCTATATACCGAAGACAAAATTATTTTAGCAAGTAAAATTAAATACGTTTAAAAAACATTTGTAACTTAGATTACAGTAATAAGGGACACACTTTTATCTGTTAAAACTTAATTATGACAGTGTTATTTTAACCCTTTTCTTGGGCGCATGTTAATCACGAATTCTAATTTTTGATCACTTTAGCGTAATCACCTTCAGAAACCCATCGAATGGGACTTTAGTAAGACGCATTCTATAAAAAATCATTTAAGCACTACATTCCATGGCAGTAATTTATCCAATTCAGCATCGTCGTCAAACTTTGGCAACTCATTAAAGATTTTCGTCAAATAATCAAAAGGGATGAGACCATTTGCCTTTGCCGTCTCAATAAAACTGTACAGTACCGCGCTTGCATTGGCTCCCTTGACTGTATTCGAAAACAGCCAATTCTTACGACCTATCACAAACGGCTTAATCGCCCGTTCAGCGCGATTGTTGTCAATATTAAGACGACCATCGTCAAGGTAACGAACCAATTTAGGCCACTGGTTTAAACTGTACGCAATGGCTTTACCTAAGGTGGATTTAGGTGGCACCTGATTAATCGATTTATCAAGCCATTCCTTGTAATCCGTCATCAATGGCTTTGCTCGCTCCTGTCTTATCCTATAAATCTCAGAGGCAGACTTACCTTTGATCTCTTTTTCGATCCAATAGAGTTTTTGAAACAGATTTAACGCCCATTGCACTTTCCCTGCCTTACCTTTACCAAGGACTTTTTCAGCATCGGTAAATTTTCGACGTGCGTGTGCCATACATGCCACTAAAACAGCATCTGTTAAACCGTATGCCTGATAACCGTCCACCTGTAAATATTGATGGTAACCTTGTAAAAAATTAATCGGATGTTCTGCTCCTCGCCCTGATTGATAATCATAGATCACGATATTGGGCGGGTAAGAGGTTGTTGCGTTATTCTTTATCGTTGGTCCATCGGTGCCACAGCAATAAACCCACATATAGCACTTTGCCTTATCACAGTGGATCACTTTAAGCGGCGTCTCATCAGCATTAATGACAGGTTGAGCCAAGAGTGCTTTGATCATCAATTGATATAAACGTTCTAGTGCCGTTGCAACCTTTAACATCCAACTGCTCATGGTTTTACGACTGAGTTCGATCCCCAACTGTTTAAACAGGCTTTCTTGACGATAAAGCGGTAACCCATATTGATATTTCTGGGAGATGATCTGTGCCAGTAAGGTAGGTGTTGAGATGCTACGAGGAATAAGACTAAAGACCGGCGGCATAATTTTTAAGGTGAGCTGCGTATCCTGATGTTCACACGCTCTGCAACTGTATTTAGGGCGAATATGCTCGATGTCTTTTATTTGAGCGGGGATAAAATCTAATTTTTCACATGTTTCCTGACCCACTCGATGCAGAGAGTGACCACAACAATCACAAACTTTATCTGCGTCAGGAAGGTCATGGATGACGTATTCTCTGGGCAAGTTAGCCGGTAATTAAGGACGGCCTTTAGGCTTTTTGCGAGTATAAGGCGGAATGACATTCTCTGGTTCAGATTCCAGACAGGCTTCAGCTTCATTAAACAGTTGACCTTGCTCAGGGCGTGCTTCTGAACTTTTTCCAAAACGATTGTGTTGAGAGAGTTTAAACTGTTCAAGCAAACGCTGATATTTATCTTCCCATTCACAGAGTAATGTTTTCAATGCGGCAATTTCTTCGCTGTATTCAGCGGCAGAAATTTGCGTAACGGGTGAGTGTTTAAGCAGTGTTTTCATGCTTAATATTATAACAAAAACAATGAGATAAAGGGTTAAATTAGCGGATACATTGACCGCTTTTTGATCTATTTCAATCGACTAAATAGACTGATTTAGTCCCTCATAATTCAAGCGTTGATGCCCTTGCATCTTAGTGATATCAAACCCCGCCAGTAACCAATGCCACTGTTGTTCTGAAAGGGAGGTTGCCCATGCCTGTTTAGTGGGTCATTTAAATTTATCTTTTTCTAGCCGCTTTTGCCAAAGGCAAAAACCACAGGTATCCCAGTACAAGACTTTAAGCTTGTCTTTTCCTTTATTGCAAAAGACGAATAAAGCCCCTGAAAAAGGTGATAACTGCATCTCTGTCTCTACAATCATCGCAAGCCCATCAATGGCCTTACGAAAATCAACGGGCTGTAAATGCAAATAGATGCATTCTGCCTCAATGAACATTTTCATACAGCGAGGCCTTTTACGAGTTGAACCAAAAATTCAACTGACACCTTATCGGGGAAAGTAAAATGCGCTTTCTGAACCTGTAATTCAATCATGCCTGATTGTTGTGGCTTATATGTAGGTTGGTGTAACGCAATAAAAACAGGCGTTATCGCGGGAGACTTAAACGGTTTTTTAAAGTATGGAAGCTGCTAGCTGATACTAATTTTCTGCTCAATACAATAATTTTTATAGTAAGACAGCTTTTAGCAAGTTGTTTAATCAACTCTCACCATTGCTCTTGAGTGCGTTTATGCATTCGATTTGTCTCATATTATTGATGAGATAAAACTGTTGTAGAGACAAGATATGAACAAAGGTGTGCTTCTAAAGCCGCTCGAGCAAGCACACCACCAATTGAATTGCCTGTGGTTCCCTGACTTCAATTTTGGATTATCTGGATAAACAACTTCAGTAATTAAATCGCTTGTAAGGTAATTAAGATTAAATATTCGTGCATTCAGTCGTTTCGTACCAAGTTTAGTGTACAAAAAGGAGTGTTGTACCACAATTGGAGTACAAAAAAACCCTTAAAACTTGGTACGAATTTTATATATTCCCAGTAAATCAATTAGTTGAAAGTACCTAAATCGTACCAAGTTTAGTGAACCCGACACGAATCCACTAAACCTGATATGGATTCTAGATAAATCTAAACAAGTTTTCTGACACAGATGATAAGTCTGTTCTTGTGCGCACTCTAGATGCTAACAAATTCAGTAACGATTCTGTTTTG
>Ga0105359_10002334_pt1 | contig 15708 bp, 12 predicted proteins | sample GOMGulsemesocosm_6_FD_83659 | JGI IMG/M metagenome (GOLD analysis project Ga0105359, IMG submission 83659) | Methane-oxidizing microbial communities from mesocosms in the Gulf of Mexico - GOM8C Gulf of Mexico | ecosystem: Environmental > Aquatic > Marine > Cold seeps | place: Gulf of Mexico...
AACTGACAGAGCTGAAAGTGATGGGCGCGTAAGGTTTTTACTTGCGCCAAATCGAACTAATAAATCATCGTTAATTTCATAAACAACATTCAACGCTGGTAATACGCCAGAGTAATCACGCACTATTTCAACATTAACCCCTTGAGAGATCCCTTTAGACGTTAGCTCGGTGTCATAATAGCGTAAACCAACATTAGCACGTAATACGGAATCACCAAAGTCACCTTCCCAGTCATACTCGGCATAAAGTGCTGTAGTTTCTTCAGCAACCGCAAAAGTAGACGTTTCTTTAACATCACTTGCGGTTAGTGCTAAATCATGGACGCCAAAATGTTTTTGTAACGCATCAACATCGGCCTCAACCCAACTTAATTCAGGATGTTCACTATAAACACTCACCACCTCTGACGGTAAAGTAAGATCTCCTTGATTCAGTGGCGTTCGATCATTATTCGGGAAGTTTTTCGCTTCTCTTCTTTCACCTGAGTTAGAGAACTTTTTATAATTAACACCAAAGGTTAACGTGCTTGATTCATCAACCAGATAAACAAAATCAGCTTTGGCATTATCAAAATCTGTTGAAATATAATCTTCTCTAAAATACAAATCTTTAACAATCCAGCCATCTGCAGAGGTAGTGTCGAAGTCATACGTATTAACGCCATAAAAACGGTCTTGAGTGAAATCAAGTGATATTTCATTGTCATATCGACGTAAATTAACTTTATCAACTTTAGGTTGATCATAGTCCGAAGAACTCGTACCTACTTGCGCGGTCATGATTAAATCTTCAGTAATGTTCCAGTTAGTTTTGAAGGTTAACTGCTCAAAAGTAGATTCGTTATAATCACGACGATTTTCGGTACGTATTTGTGCATTAGAGAAGCGCCCTTTTACTGCTTCGATATCGCCATTGTTATCAATATACTCTAGCTCTTCAACAAAGCCCAATGCAGTACTACTCGAGCCACCAGTAGAAATATGATGCTCATTCAAATCATTGGCTAATTGGCCATGCATATAGTCGAAACTAAAATCGACATCGTCAGAGGCTTTATATTGCAAGGCAATAGTAATACCGGTGCGTTCTTGTTTATTTTCCCATACTGAATAACGGTTACCACGAGAAAACCAAATATCGCCATCTTCTAATAATTGCTGAGTCGCTGCATCTAAACTATCACTATATTGTGGCGATGTAGGATCAGCATTAGTTCTACTTTTTTGGCGCCAGCGATAGGTATTATAACTTTGTTCTGCCGTTTCACGCTTACTAAATGAAAAAGAAGCTAATGCGCCAAAGTTATCCCAAGTATTTGAAATCATAGCGGCAAAACGAGGATCGGTGCTATCGGTGTTGGTATTGGTACCAGCCTGTGCAGACACTACCGACTGAAAGCCTTCATAATCAAACGGCTGTGCCGTTTGCAGATTTACAGTCCCGCCAATTCCCCCTTCTTCCTGTCCTGCTGAATAAGATTTTTTAATATCGATTTGATTGAAAAGTTCGGCTGCGAAAATATTGAAATCGAACGCTCTTGAACGACCTACTGCTCCACGGCTATCCATTGCCGATGAAGAGGTACCCAGCGCCTCCATACCATTAACTTGTACTCGGGTATAATCAGGCCCTAAGCCCCGTAAAGAAATCTGACGACCTTCACCGCCTTCTCTCGTGATCACCACGCCTGGTACTCGTTGTAACGAGTCAGCTAAATTCAGGTCTGGAAAGTCAGCAATGTCTTCTGCAACAATAGAATCTTGAGCCACCATTGCACTGCGTTTAAGATCTTTTGCTTTAATTTGTGAGCTACGAAAACCTTTAACTTCAATAACTTCTGTCTCTTCCGCTTCCGCTGCATATGTCAACGGAACACCTACCGAAGACATGCTAGTGATAATTGCGATAGACAATAAATTCTTTCTAAATTTTTGATTCATATTGCTTTCCCCAAATATTATTTGTTTTATAGTTTATTAACTTATACTGCTGTTTTATATATTTTATTTTAAAAGCATCGTGTACTCATTGCTTTTAATCGCACTACTTTTATCAATTAACCACCTAGCTAATCACTAGGTTGCCTATATGGCTACCCTAATAAAACACACGTTGACACCGGTGTCAACAACTTATTTGACACCGGTGTCAAAATACAATAAATTTAGTGTGACGTTAATAATTGGTTGTAATTAACAACAATCCATTTAGGATAACAGATCGAAAATATAACAATAAATTCATACAAATCAATTAGGTAAGTTAATGTTTAATAAAAAACACACCACACTCATTGCGATGTTATTCAGCTGCACTGCTTGTCAGCATATTGCTATAACGCCTCATCAGCATCAGTTAAGCAAAAATAATGCAAAAAGTTGGCTTGCCGGTGATCATCACATTCATAGTATTTATAGTGTCAAGTGGGATAAAAGTGTTGAGCCACCAAGCCCTATATTCGCCGGGGATGCACATTATAGTGCCGCGATGAACGCGCAAATGGCACAACATCATGGCCTGAGTTGGATGGTAACCACAGATCACGGTGGTCCGAACCACAGTAAATTAAATTTGGAGCATGCTTATCCGGCTTTACTTGCATCACGACAAGCGCTACCTCAAATTATCCAGTTTTATGGTATGGAGTTAGATACCCCTGGTGCGAAGCACAGTAGCTTAATAATTCCGCATAGTCATCAAGAGTCAACACAGCTATTTGAATTAGAACAGCAATATGCTCGAAATGAAGTTTACCCTGCAGATCCAAGCAGAGATACTGAAACTCGTATGCTTGAAGCATTAGCCACTATGAAGCAACAAGAAAACCAACCCATTGTCATTGTAAATCACCCTGGCAGAACGGCTACCGATCTAGGAAAATATACCAAAGTAACACCAACCGAATTAAGAAATTGGCATGATACTGCTCCTATGGTTGCCATAGGAATGGAAGGCTCACCTGGTCATCAAGCCAGTGCCATTAACGCTGATGGCAGCCAAAATATATCCGGATTACGGGGAGGGTATAAAGCATTTCCAACCATGGGCGGCTTTGATCAAATGACCGCAAAATTAGGCGGGTTTTGGGATAGCATGTTAGGAGAAGGACGACGTTGGTGGATAACCTCAAGCTCTGATAGTCATGTTCATTATACTGAAGGTCGTACTGACTTTTGGCCCGGTGAATATGCGAAAACCTACATCTACTCTCAGAAAAATTATCATGATCTCTTAGAAAACTTACGAGCTGGCCATGTTTTTGTTACCACTGGAGATTTAATTAGTGAATTATATGTATCAGTAGAAAATATATCTATGGACAAAAATTCGCTTCAGAATAAACAAACGAAAACAGCTGGTATTGGTGATACACTCACTGTTTCGCACAGTAATATGGTCGAAGTAACCATACGTTTTTTAGATCCTGAAACTAACAATTTTCACTTTGAAAACCCGCGCGTTAACCGCGTTGATTTAATTGTCGGAGAGGTTGGGAAAAAGCATCACGATAAAAGTGTTGATAGTAATCCGAGTACCAAAGTCATTAAGCGTTTTGACCAACATGATTGGCAAAAGAACGGCAAATATAAAACAATGACCTACCAATTTAATCATGTATCAGATGATTTTTATTTACGTGTTCGCGGTACTAATACTGATGAATTAGAGCCCGAGAAAGATCCTTCAGGGGAAGATCCCTGGGCTGATCTGTGGTTTTATAGTAACCCAATTTTTATTGATGTGAGTCAATAGTACATTGCAAGGCTCGTTTTACTTAGTGGAAAATGAAGCTAAATTTTCATTTACTTAGCTTCAGTTAACTTGGTCTATATAACATCAAGCTAGCGAATATATAGTAGATATGGTTGTGTCTATCTCGCTATATTTCTCCCCCGTGTTAACCATTACCACCAAGCACTATAAAAGGCGATTAAAATAACCACAACCAAGGCTGCTGAAAGGTTAAAATCCCCTTTAGTGCTAAAATCTACCTCTTCAAGTTTTACCGCCGCAGGGTGTTCTTCTGGTTTTTGTACTAAAGTGACCATGACCGCTAAGCCTAAACAACTTAAGAAAACTAAACCGATCCGGTCCATAAATGGTACTTCAGGTAGTAATAGTTTAAACGCTAACGATAATACTGCTGAGCCTATTGCAGCAACCAAGGCCGCATTGGCAGTGGTTTTTTTCCAAAACATCCCTAATAAAAATAACACCACAATGCCTGGGGTGAAAAATCCGGTAAATTCTTGAATGTATTGGAACGCTTGCTCTGAATCGCCTAATAACGGTTTAGCGGTTAATAATGCAATCACTAAGGCGACAAAACTGACCACCCGCCCGACCATCACATAATGAGATTGGCTTTTTTCATGATCAGCTGATTTATATAAATCCATAGTAAAAATGGTGGCGACACTGTTGGTCATTGACGCCAGGCTTGATAATATCGCCGCCACTAATGCGGCAAAAATTAAGCCTTTTAGGCCTACGGGCATTAGGTTCATCAACTGTGGGTAAGCATGGTCTGCTTTCGCTAAATCCGGTAGAATAAGAACCGCAGCAATGCCCGGTAATACCACAATTACGGGCATTAATAGTTTTAGAAAAGCAGCAAAGGCAATGCCTTTTTGTGCTTCGGCTAAATCTTTCGCCGCTAACGTACGTTGAATGATGTATTGGTTAAAGCCCCAATACGATAAGTTCATTACCCACATACCGCCGACTAACACTGAAATGCCCGGTAAATTGGCATAATGTGGGCTATCTGGTGATAAAATCATGTCAAACTTTTCAGGTAATTCATTGGTTAAGGTAGTAAAACCGGCGATAAGGCCTTGATCGTCACCAATCATATTTAAGGTCATGTACGCTAAAAACAAGCCACCAATAATCAATAGCACCACTTGAATAATATCGGTAAAAGCCACGGCTTTAAGGCCGCCATACAATGAATAAGCCAATGATAACACTGCTAAGCCAATCATACTGGTGGTTAAATCAAGCCCGGTAATCGCATTAATGGCCAATGCTCCTAACCACAATACTGCCGTTAAATTAACAAACACATATACCGCTAACCAGAAAATTGCCATGGTGGTTTTCACTCGGCTATCAAAGCGCTGTTGCAAGAACTGCGGCATGGTATAAATTTTGTGTTTTAAGAAAATAGGTAAAAAATATTTACCTACAATAATTAAGGTAATGGCGGCCATCCACTCGTAAGAGGCAATCGCCAGACCAATAGCATAGCCAGAGCCAGACATACCAATAATTTGCTCGGCAGAAATATTGGCGGCAATAAGTGAAGCACCAATAGCCCACCAAGGTAGACTTTGACCCGCTAAAAAATAATCATCGGTGTTTTTATCATGGCCGGCTTTTTCACGCGAAACATAATAGGCAATCGCCATTAAACCTACTACATAAGTGACAAAAATTGCCAGATCAATCCAGTGTAACGTCATACATATTCCTATCGTTTTTATTATTGTAAATTACTTATTTTACCGTTCATCATCATAGCGTAACCATTAGCATCAATTGGATACGTATCAAACTTATCGTAATACCGTTGCGCCTGTATGGGCAGTGCAAACATAAATATCCGCATGTAACTGCGTTTTGAGCGGGTATAATTCTTCAATGGTTGCCGTAACACTGGTCACTAAATTATCAGGTACTAACGCCACCACGCAACCACCAAATCCGCCTCCAGTCATACGCACGCCCCCTTCACTTCCTAGGCAGGCGGCAATCATTTCAACTAAACAGTCAATTTCATTGATGGTTATGTCAAAGTCATCACGCATCGATTGATGTGACAATGCCATCAATCGACTTAATTGTTCAATATCATTATTACTAAGGCAACTGGCCGCTTTCACCGTGCGTTCATTTTCACTGATCACATGTTTCGCTCTTTTAGCAACCTCAAGAGAGCATTGAGCGATCAGTTGCTGTTCATGAGTAAGGTAGTGTTGCCAATCGACATCGCGTAATGCGTCGACTTGAAAAAATGCCGCCGCTTGCTCACATTGTTGACGTCGTTCATTGTAGGCACTATCGACTAAACCTCGTTCTACATTAGAGTTTATAATCATTACCGATATTCCTGCCGGCATTGCTATGGCTTGCGTTTCTAGAGTTCGACAATCAATAAGTAACGCTTTATCAGCTTCGCCTTCGGCTGAAATCAGCTGATCCATGATGCCGCAATTACAACCAACAAAGTTATTCTCCGCCGCTTGGCCATTAAGGGCATTGGCTTTACTGCTCAGCAGGAGCTTAGCAAGCGTGCTAAATGCCAACCCGAGTGAAACTTCTAATGACGCGGAAGAGCTTAATCCTGCACCTTGAGGAATATTGCCAGATATTGCTAACTCACAGCCAACCAATGATAGCCCTGCTGCTTGTAAATTTTTTGCTACCCCTCTCACATAATTAGCCCAATGCAATGATGAGTGCCTTTCAATAGGTTTGCTTAAATCAAAACAGTCTTGTTGCTGATAATCTAACGCAATGACAGTGACTAAGTTGTCATCGCGCTTTCGACCGGCAACAATCGTTTCAAAATTTATTGCACAAGGTAGTACAAAGCCATCATTATAATCGGTGTGTTCGCCAATTAAATTAACCCGCCCGGGCGCCCGAAAAACATTACTGGCTGGATGGTTAAAATGTTCAATAAAAGCGTGCTCAACCGTTTGTTGTAAATTCATAGTACCTACCTATTATTCTTTTTTGTCTTTGTTGGTAATCAATAAGTAATGTCGTGCATTAGTTTTAGTACCTCTACAATGAGGCGCAAAGTAGTGGCTAAACAAGTGCTACAACGTTGCCAGAGGGACTTTTGTTACCATAATATCTTCCTTATTGTGTGCATAGCTGACCCACAATGCGTCTTTCCAGATAATACTTTTAGGATAACTAAACCCTAATCGTTTATATTTTCCTGGAAACTTTAATTCATCAGCTGCAGATTGTGTACGAAGTAATAACGCTTGGTCAAATACCTTACCGTCCTCACTGAGCGTTAGCACTAACGGCATTCTTTGTTTGCTACCACTGGGGCAATTAACAATATAGGCCGAGCCATCCGGTAAGTTACCAGCACTTAGTTTAGCTCTTGCATCCGGCATATTGGTTTCTTGAGGTAAAGACCAGGTTTTTCCCTGATCGGTACTTTTAGATGCTAACACCCTAAAGCTACTCGCTTGATCGCGAAATATCATTACTGTTTGCTGATCACTGGTATTAAACCAACTGGGTTCAATTTCTCGGCTGGTGTTTTTGGAGTATGGTAAGTTAGGCATTTCGGCAATGACCCAGTCAGTTATACCCAGTGGATCCGTAGTATAAAAAGGTTTTGCAATCAAGCCCGGATCAGTGTGTAACGCCGTTAACAAATGATTATTCGTGGTTTTCTTGATGTCTTGCTCAATGATCCCTTGCACATATTGATTGTTTTTCATGCGCAATCGTTTAGCAGAGCTCCACTGAATGCCGTTTTCGCTGGTTTTATAGGTGACATAGCCTCCTTTAGCCGCGGCATTTGCTTTATATGGCCAAACATTAAAATAACTCACTAAAGTGTTGCCATCACTCCACCAACCGCCATTGGTAATTAACGCTTGGTTATTGCTAGTTGCCAGTGCCTTAGGATCAGACCAATCAATACCGTTATCACTGACACTATAAAGCACTCGAGTATCTGCGCCATCTTCATCCTTTTTAGAACTTTGCCATTGGGCATACAAACGGTTTTTGAAGCTAAAAAGCACTGCGCCATGGTTATATTGTGCGACCTCTTTTTGGGCAGTGAAAACGGTATTGTGGCTTAATGATTTGGCATACGTCAAACCTAAACTAACCGGTTGATCACGTTTAAATAAATTTTCTTCAATATAAAATGGCCTCGTTGAAGTTGCCTGTACTTGACTCACGAGCACAGCGTACAAAACAAACATAATCCCGACATATAATCGGCTATTGTTAATGCTTAATCCGTACACTGTAATGCTGCCTTTATTCATCTAATATTCCCCTTGCACTGCTCCTAGCAAAACGGGCAATAATGATAAAACAAAGCATGGGTACTAGGTAAGCGAATTGAATACCAAAACGGTCTGAGGCAGCGCCCATCAGTGCTGCAAAAACCGCCCCACCAATAATAGCCATCACTAGTACCGAAGCCGCTAATTTAGTTTGCTGACCAACATTGCTGATCCCAATCGCAAAAATAGTAGGAAACATAATAGACATACCAAAGCTCAAGCAGATTAATGCGTAAATGCCTACGTATCCACCAAAGACTACGGCTAGCAAAGTAAGCACTACATTTATTAGCGCAAAGACCGCCATTAAGGTATGTCCGGCAATTTTAGACATTAACCAAGTGCCTAAAAACCGCCCAATCATAAACAACACTAACGACGCGGTTAAGGCATTGGCGGCAAGCTTTTCGGTTAAGTCAGCATCGGCATGTAAACAGTAACGGATCAAAAAGCTCCACACGCCTACTTGTGCGCCAACATAGCAAAATTGCGCAAACACGGCAGCACGAAAGTGCGGAAAACGAAAAAGCTGTCGATAAGAGCCATGTTCAACATCTGCAGCGCCATCAGTAACGGATTTCCTTGGCGATAGCTCAGGGAACTTGGTGATTATAAACATCAAGCCCCACAGTAAAATTATAAGCCCTAAGACTAAATAGGGGGTTTGCACTGCCAGTGCTTCTGATGCGAAAAAGCGGTCTTGTTCGAGTAACGTTAACTGTAAAAATTGCTCATCACTGTATTCTACGCCTGAAAAAATATACTGTTGGCCTACAAGCACACCGCTAATAGTCCCTAGAGGATTAAATGATTGAGCAAAATTAAGCCGCTGCTGAGCAGTTCGAGCATCCCCCATAGCAACAATGTAAGGGTTAGCACTGGTTTCTAAAAAAGCTAAGCCACTGGCAATAATAAATAATGCCACCAGAAAAAAGCTATATACTCTCACTTCAGCGGCAGGATAAAACAATAATGCACCAAGTGCATATAAGGCCAACCCGACAATAATGGCCTTTTTATAACCATAACGCTGCATCACTGCGCCTGCGGGTATCGCACATAAAAAGTAGCCTAAATAGAAAGCAGATTGTACTAATCCGGATTGAAAATCGCTTAAGGTAAAGGTTTTCTTAAATTGTTGAATTAAAATATCATTTAAACTATTAGCAAAGCCCCACATAAAAAATAAGCTGATCACTAAAATAAAGCACCAAATGCTCACCTGCTTTTTGGTGATGGTATTCGCTAATGGTTGATCATTTTCATAACGTTTATTTGTAATAGTTTCCATCAGTACTCTCTCTTTTAATCACTTTAGTTACGCTTATTTTTAATAGAGCAACGGCCAACAATCGCTTGTTAGCCGTTTAAGTATTATGGGTTACACGCAACTATTTGCTGATTTTGTGTCCCTAAACCAGCAATACTTAATTCAACTTTATCGCCAACATTTAAGTAAATAGGTGGTTGCTGCCCTAAGCCAACCCCAGGAGGTGTACCGGTAGTGATCACATCGCCCGGCTGTAAACTCATAAACTGACTTAAGTAACTGACCACATACGCAGGTGAAAAAATCATAGTTTTGGTTGAGCCATTTTGAAAAAGGTGACCGTTAACCGATAGCTGCATCGATAAATCTAACACATTGTCAATTTCATCTTTAGTAACCAACCAAGGGCCAATCGGTCCAAACGTGTCACACCCTTTACCTTTATCCCATTGTCCGCCCATTTCTAGCTGAAAGGCACGTTCAGAAACATCATGGCACACACAATAGCCCGCAATATATTGCTCCGCTTCACTTTCATCTACATAGTGACAGTCTTTACCAATAACGATTGCTAGCTCAACTTCCCAATCTAATTTAGTGCTATTTTTGGGCTTGATAATATCATCATTAGGCCCTGTGATAGCGCTGGTGGCTTTCATAAATACCACTGGCTCAGTGGGTATTTCAGCGCCGGTTTCTCGGGCGTGATCCTCGTAATTTAAACCAATACACAGAAATTTTCCGACCTTATTAATACAAGGCCCTAAACGAACCCCCTCTTCCACAATAGCTAAAGAATTAACATCAACCGCTTGAATTATAGCTAGTGTTGCTGCGGAAATATTATTACCGTCAACATCGCTAATAATGTCGGATAAATCTCGAATATTGCCTTGTGTATCGACAATTCCTGGTTTTTCTTGGCCTTTATCACCATATCTTACTAACTTCATTTCGACTCCTATTTCTACGTTCAGCATGTGCTATTTATATTCTATTTAAGCTGTTGAGTTGTACTCGTTATGCTTTGTTAACGATGTCACCCCAACAATAATCTAGTTGCTCCAGCCGCCATCAATAATATGAGCCTGACCGGTGGTATACGATGATTCATCACTGGCTAAATACAGTGCTAAATTGGCAATTTCTGCGGCAGTTCCAACACGCCCCATCGGTTGTCTGGCAACAAAGGCTGCACGGGTGTTTTCATAATCGCCCCCGACCGACATCCGTTGTTCAAGCGAAGGCGATTGCACGGTACCTGGGCAGATTGCATTACAACGAATACCCTCCCCAACAAATTCATCGGCAACAGCCTTAGTTAAACCTATCATTGCCGCTTTGGTGGCCCCATAAACAAAGCGATTGCCAACCCCTTTAATGCTGCTAGCTACCGATGACATATTAATAATTGATCCTTGTTGCTGGGCTTGCATACCGGGTAAAAAGGCTCGGATTAACCGGTAGGCAGATTTAACATTGAGATCAAAAGAAAAATCCCAATCTTGCTCTTCACATTGTAAAATACCGCCATCGTGGACAAAACCCGCACAGTTAAACAGTACATCAACGGCGCCCACGCGCTGAGAAAACGCCTCAATTTGTTCATTGTCTGTCACATCAAGTATGACTTTATGCTGAGCATTTACTTGCTCAAGTAACTCACCATTAATGTCGGTGGCAAACACTTCAGCCCCATGTGCGGTAAATAATTCAGCGGTGGCTTTGCCAATGCCCTGCGCCGCCGCGGTGATAACAATTTTTTTATTCAGAAGACGCATACACTACTATCCCTTATCTTGTCCGACAACCAACTAGCTTATCTAGTGGGTAAACAACTCGGGCCGGTTGGCACAAATTGCTTATATGTTAAAATAAATTCTTGATGACCAAGCTGCTCTGACTTAGTTTGTTGGCCATTTTTCACCGCAATGACCTGCTGATATATTTCATCACCTACCGTCGAAATTGAAATATTTTCTTCCAATATTTTCCCTGCATTAACATCCATATCGCCCGACATATTTCGATAAGTTTCAGGGTTAGCACACACTTTAATTACTGGAGAAATGGCCGAGCCGACAACCGAGCCTCTCCCGGTGGTGAACAAAATAATATGTGCGCCACTGGCGATCATCTCGACAATTTCTGCATTGTCAGAAATATTAGGAAAACCAAACAATGGATCACCATCGGGCACAACATCCATCAGATATAAGCCGCTACTTGGCGGGATATCACCCGGTTTGATCAAACCTGAAATTGGACTGTTCCCTGATTTGCTATAAGCTCCCATGCTTTTTTCTTCTTGGGTGGTTAAGCCCCCTTCCGCATTACCTGGCGCAAAAGAGCCATAGCCCATTACCCGATAGTAGTTTTCGGCTTTATGAACCGCTCGTTCAATTGCTTGACCAAGCTCAACAGTAACAGCCCGCTCAGCCATAATTTGTTCACAGCCAATTAACTCACCCGTTTCTTCAAAGATACAGGTGGCATTGTCTTTTAGTAGTAAATCAAAACAAAAGCCCACCGCGGGGTTAGCACTGATCCCACTGGTGCCATCAGAGCCGCCACAAATAGTGCCAACCACTAATTCATTTAACGGTAAAGTTACTTTGATAATAGGGGTTGCTGCTTGTACCTTTTTAACAGCCTCGATGCCTAAGGAAGTAGCAAGCAGTGTGCCGCCAGATTGTTGAATAACAATAGTCTCAATTGGACGTTTGGCTTTAATAGCCACCTCAATCAATGCTTCACGATTAAAGCCTTCACAACCTAATGACACTAACACCACTGCGCCTACATTCGGGTGTTGAATTAATTGAGACAGCTGCGTCAATGCATAATCATTAGGGTAACAGCCTGAAAACCCGATTAAGTGCACGCTATCATCATCGCATTTATCTACAATTTTTCTGGCAACATGGTGGGCACACTCAACCAGGTAGCAAACCAGTGTTATATTACGTATGCCTTTACGACCATCCGCTCTTAAATATGCATTCATGTTTGTTTACCTAAGATGCTGTGCAATATTTTTGACTGACTATTCACTCCCGTACGGGTATGGCTATCAATATAGTCGCTTTGTAAGTTAGTTAAATGCACATGTTCTCCCTGCATTATGTCAGCCATAGCAGAGCCAATAGCAACACCATACTTAATAACTTTGTCACCTTTATTAATACTTTTGCAGGCGATTTTATGGCCAACATCGATAGTGTCATTTAAGGTAATACCCTGCTCATTAATTATAATTTCCAATCCTTTCATTGCTCTTTTTCGACACACTACAATATTATCTTCGCGGTGTAACTGGACAAAATTTTCTGTTGCAATCAAACTACTTTCCTCTAATAACAGCCTTGCGCCGATGTTCTCGTTGATAAACCAAAGCGGTATTACCCGATAAAACATCTTGCTGCTGTGCTGGCGTTAGCCCTAATTCAATTAAGCTGGTGACACTAAAGTCTAACCATTGTTGGTAGCTAGAATTAATATTAACCACGGGCCAATCACTGCCCCATAAAATACGTTGAGATGAAAAGTGGGCTAACAGCCACTGTAAACATACCCGTGATGCCTCTTGATCCAGTTCATCATTACATTCAGTCGATAAACCAGAAAATTTCACATAAATATTTTTATGCACAGCTAACAACTGTATTGCTTGCTGCCAGTTTGATAAGTCATCAATGGTTAAGTTAGGTTTAGCACAATGATTAATGACAATGGTTAAGCGCGGGTGTAACGTCGCTAACTGAGCAATAATAGGCAAATGTTCAGGATGAATTAAGGCATCAAAGACGAGGTTAAGCTCGGCCATTTTTTCAAGCGTTGCCTGATATGCTGCCTTTAAGATCCAGTCATGCTGTTCAATATCTTGCAACATCGGTCGAATGCCGCATAATTTTTTATCTTTGGCTAAGTAATGCAGCTCTGCTAGTACGCTATTACTATCAAAATTTAGCCAACCAATAACACCAACAATATGCTGAGCATACTGGTGCGCTATTGATAATAAGTATTGGGTTTCGGCTGAGTTGTCGGCTGCTTGCACCAAAATGGCTTGGCTAATACCGTTGCTCGATAACTCAGCTTGCGCTTGTTCAATCGGGTAATCACGATATAAAACCGTTAATTCTGGCGTTAACCAGCTATATTTATTAGCACTCAGCTGCCAGATATGCATATGACTATCTATTATTTTCATCATCAGCGCTTAACATCCGCCGTTAAATGATTGCCTGATATTGGCAGCGGCGAATGCGCATTAATGAGACCATCGAGAATTAATGTTTGCCAAAACTCATCCGGAATCACTTGCTGGTAATACGCCAAGTTTTGCTTAGCCTCTGCTAATGATGACATCCCGGGAATCACGCTGCTGATCACCGGATGAGCTAACACAAAGTGCATTGCGGCAGCAGCTAGATTGACGCTATACGCTTGACACACGGTCGCGATCGCCATCACTTTATCGATAACATCAGCGGGTGCGGTTTGGTAATTATAATGAAGATTTTTCAACTGAATTTGAGAGTATTTAAAGGGATTGTTAATCGAGTCATTAAAGATATCGCTGGCAAGAATACCTGAATTGTAAATGCCGCCAGCAATCACCGAAGCACCATATTGTTGACATAACGGAAAAAACTCATCCAGCGGTTGTTGCTCTAATAAACTGTAACGACCTGCTAACAAAAAGCAGTCAAAACTGCCCCATTGCATCGCATCAACACAGGCATCAACTTCATTAACTCCTAAGCCAATGGCACTGACATTATCGTTACGTTTTAATTCCTGTAATGCTTTATAGCCACTCGATTTTAACTGCTGTAAAAAGAACGGATTTTTATCTTCGTGAGTTTTCGCGCCTATATCATGTACCAGTAATAACTCGACTCTATCAACCTTTAACCGCTGCAGACTTGATTCAAACGAGCGCATAATGCCATCGTAACTATAATCAAACGTGGCCTGATAAGGCTCATGAGAAAAAAAGCAATCTCGCGGCCCCTGAAAAGCATAGCCAGAGATCGGCTCTAACACGCGGCCTACTTTGGTCGATAACACCATTGCCTTATTAGTATTTGCCATCGCTTGTTTACCCAAAGCCTTGCCAATACGTTTTTCACTTAAACCAAAGCCATAATATGGCGCGCTATCAAGGTAATTAATACCATTGTCTAATAGGTAGTGAATAATACTATTAGTTTCGGCACTGCTGATTTCTTGATAAAGGTTTCCAAAAGCGGCGCCACCTAAGCCTAACTCTGAAACCTTCAAGGCAGTGTTTCCTACTTGCCTAGTTTTAATGGTGCGCAATGACATTCCAAAACGGTAGTTTTAACGATGCGTTATCTTGCCTAATTAGAAATAATAATGAAATTATGAAATTTCATATTTGAATTACATTTCTAAATACAAAATACTGTCGTCTTATTGATTGATTTGTGTAGCCGCTGTTAACAATGATAGTACCAATATATTTGGCGTATCGTTCAAAATCAACCTAATACAAACTCATGATATTGCTCACTATTATTAAACACATCAATAACACTTTTAGATAAACCGAAAGCCACTTTCAATAGACAAAGCAATTACCTACAATAGAGCTCCCTTATGAATACGATTAATTTATCAATGAATGTAAACACCACTAAAAGTAAAAGCTCTGATAAAACCTATTCAGCACCTGCGCTGGAAAAAGGCTTAGATATTATTGAATTTTTATCAAAACAATCATCGGGGTTCAAGTTAAAAGAAATAGCACAAAACTTAAATAAGTCGGTATCAGAAATATTTAGAATGGTCTCGGTACTAGAAAAGCGCGGTTATCTTTATCTAGATAATAACGATGACAAATATTATTTGTCATTAAAGCTATTTGAAATTACTCACCAACACTCCCCTATTCAAAAGTTGACTAAAGCAGCCGCTGCTGAAATGGAAGCATTGAGCAAGCGTATTGATCAGTCATGCCATTTAACTATCTGCTTTAATAATAAAGTCATGGTTATTATTCAAAAAGATAGTGATATGGACCGACGATTTACCATTAGATTAGGTGCCTCAAGCCCATTATTAAATTCATGCTCTGGTCACATCTTTTTAAGTTTTGTCGACGCTGAGCTACAGCAAAATATTTTCAAGAGCCTGCATGAGCAAGCCACAAACAAAGAATTAATGAGATTAAGTAGCCGGGTAAAACAGCAAGGCTATGAACGTATGCCCAGTCAACAAATTCAAGGAGTTGAAGATCTCGGCTTTCCGGTATTTAACTATGAAAACAAAGTGGTTGCCTGCTTAGTGGTACCATTTATTCATTATTTAGGTGATACCAAAACAGTCGGTATTGAGCAAGCGATTACCGC
>Ga0105359_10002342_pt1 | contig 15694 bp, 12 predicted proteins | sample GOMGulsemesocosm_6_FD_83659 | JGI IMG/M metagenome (GOLD analysis project Ga0105359, IMG submission 83659) | Methane-oxidizing microbial communities from mesocosms in the Gulf of Mexico - GOM8C Gulf of Mexico | ecosystem: Environmental > Aquatic > Marine > Cold seeps | place: Gulf of Mexico...
CCGTTTTTTAACCCAGTTTATAAAGGCGCGCAGCCTGAAGAGTATTTCCTGGATATCAACCGCGCTGACCTGGATGATTTTTTGCAGGCGGCCCAAGGCAGTTTAAGCTCTATTGCACTGGCCCCTGAGCAGGCATTAGCGCCATCGCTGATTCCCTATTTAAAGCAACAGGGATTGCGGGTGATGCTCGGCCACACTAACGCCACTTATGACCAGACACTGGCGGCGTTAGATGCAGGTGCAGACGGTGTAGTACACTGTTTTAACGGTATGCGCGGCTTGCACCACCGCGAACCTGGAGTAGTGGGAGCAGCGCTTAGCTGCCCGCACTGTTACACCGAATTAATTGCCGACGGCCAACACGTGCACCCGGCAATCATGAAAATGAGCTATCAGCTAAAAGGCAGCGAGTATCTGAACCTAATTACCGACTCTGTGCCCAGCAGCGGACTGGCCGACGGTGATTACTTTTTGGGTAGCGTGCCTATCAACATCAAGCAAGGAGTGGCACGCACCGCCGAGGGCGGGTTAGCCGGCAGCACTTTGCAACTGTTACACGCCGTCCGCGATGCCTGCAGCTGGTTTGATATCGACTTACACACCTCCTTAAAGATGGCTTCGTTAACCCCTGCAACCCTCTTGGGAATAGATGATAAATACGGCAGTATTAAAACCGGAAAACAAGCATGTTTCAGTGTTATCGACCAACAATTTAACGTCCAGGCAACCTGGGTCAACGGCCAACAGGTCTATAAAAAAAACCCATGACACCCACACCTAACTTGTAACCACACCAACAAGTTAGGACTTACCAACCTCACACCTCACACCTCACACCTCACACCTCACGCCTTCCAACTTCCGTCTTCCAACTTCCGCCTTCCATCTTCCGACTGTTCAATAATACTGATCCAATATCCTATCCAATTCACCATTGACGCGCATTGCGCCTAGCTCGCGATTAAACACTTGTACAAAACTCTGCCACTTTTTATTAAACATCAACCGATAATCAAAGCTGTTGAGAGTCTTGGAAGAGATAACAAACTTATCCTGCATCGCCGGATTATTTTTTATGATCCACTGCCCTACTAAGTCCGTAACGATTGTTGCATCATTGCGTTTTCGCAAGGTCATTTGCAGCATCGCAAGCTCAGTATTGGCCTCGGTTTTATTAATTCGTCGATCGGCAAAATATTCATCCAGCATCGGGTAGTTGTACCCTAAGTGGGTACCCAACGTTTTACCTAATAAATCATCGACTTTCTCAAATTTCACCGGTCTTATTTTAGGTGAGAAAAGTACATCTTTGACCACTACTATGACATCAGAGAACACATATTGATCGGGTTGTGCTATCCACTCCCTGGCGGTGGCCGTGGCATCGATACTCCCGGCCAGCAAAGTCATAGCCACTCTTTTCTTGGGAATCCCCACTGTCTGTAACTGATAACCATGTTTATCGGCGATGTAATTAAGCACTTCTACCATAATCCCTTTAGCCGGGCCCTGTTCAGCCTTAATCATGTAAGGAGGGTAACCGGAAGGCGAGATATTCATGGTAATTATATCGCCTGCTTGCACCCAACTCAGTGGTATACAACTAAACATCAGCGCTGTTAAAAGTCTTTTCATCCTAGCCTCCAATGCTAAATTTAATCCTATAAGAATAGATCAATATTAAAGTTGGGATAGCACAGTCACAGGTTTTTTATCAGCGAACACTTATCCCAGCCACAATCTGCTACTATTGCGGCCATTATTGAGCAAAGATTATCGCCATATCTTTTGTGTGACTCTTTATCTTTTTGCTAATACCAAGATACACAACTGATCATATCTTAGCTAACTTATTTATTTATAGGAATAAAATCATGGGATTTAAAGGTAGTGAGCGTTACGTAGCCACTGATGAATTACAAATTGCCGTCAACGCGGCCATCACTTTGCAGCGCCCGCTACTGATCAAGGGAGAGCCCGGTACCGGTAAAACTATGCTGGCTGAAGAAGTGGCCGCCGCCACCGGAAAACGCTTGCTGCGCTGGCACATTAAATCCACCACTAAGGCCCAGCAAGGTTTGTATGAATACGATGCGGTATCGCGGTTGCGCGACTCACAATTGGGTGACGAGCGCGTTCACGACATCGGTAACTACATTAAAAAAGGCATGCTCTGGCAGGCCTTTGACAGCGAAGAGCAAGTCGTACTGCTGATAGATGAAATCGACAAGGCCGATATTGAATTTCCCAACGACTTACTGGTAGAGCTGGATCAAATGGAATTCAGTGTCTACGAGACAGGGGAGCGTATTGTGGCTAAACACCGGCCAATTATTATCATCACCTCTAACAACGAAAAAGAGCTACCGGATGCTTTTCTACGTCGCTGCTTTTTTCACTACATTCAATTCCCGGATCGCGAGACTATGCAGCAGATAGTCGATGTACACTACCCGAACTTAAAAAATGCGCTGGTCAAAGAGGCACTGGATATTTTTTTCCAGGTGCGCAATGTGAACGGTCTGAAGAAAAAACCTTCCACCAGCGAGTTAATTGACTGGTTGAAATTATTAATGGCCGACAGCATCTCCCTGGAAGTGCTGCAAAATACTGATTCCAACAAGGCGATACCTCCACTGCACGGTGCCCTGCTAAAAAATGAGCAAGACGTACATATGCTAGAGCGCCTGGCCTTTATGTCGCGCCGTCGTCCAAGCTAGTTATGTTAATCGATTTTTTTAATACACTGCGCAAAGCCGCAATACCAGTGACCCTCAACGAGTTGCTGGTACTGCTTGAGGCGTTGCAGAAAAAAGTAGTTTTTGCCGACCTGAATGAGTTTTATCTGCTGGCCAGAGTCTGCCTGGTTAAAGATGAAAAATACTTCGACCGCTACGATCAGGCCTTCGCCTACTATTTTAAAGGTATAGAAGTTCTGGAGCTATTCCCCAGTTCCGAGATCCCCGAGGACTGGTTAAAAGCTGAGTTTTTGAAAAACCTCAGCGATGAAGATAAGGCGCAGATAGAGGCGGCGGGCGGTTTAGATAAATTAATGGAAATGCTTAATGAGCGCCTTAAAGAACAGCAAAAACGTCACGCCGGCGGCAATAAATGGATAGGCACTGGCGGCACGTCCCCCTTTGGGCACAGTGGTTACAACCCTGAAGGAATCCGCATCGGCGGGAAGAGTGTGCACAAGCGCGCGATCAAAGTATGGGAAAAGCGTCAGTTTAAGAACCTCGACGACCAGGTGGAATTGGGCACCCGCAATATCAAAGTGGCGCTGCGCAAACTGCGCCAGTTTGCCCGCAGCGGCTCCGATGTGGAGTTGGACCTTAACGAGACTATCCGCAGTACCGCCGACAACGCCGGGCTACTGGATATCAAGATGGTCCCTCAGCGCCACAACGCCGCCAAAGTGCTGTTGTTTTTAGATATAGGCGGTTCTATGGACCCTTATATTCACTTGTGTGAGCAGTTGTTCTCAGCCGCGCGCAGCGAATTTAAGCACCTTGAATACTACTATTTCCACAACTGCATTTACGAGAAACTCTGGCAGGACAACCAGCGCCGCTTCGACGATACCGTCGCCACTTTGGAGGTAATTAACTCTTACCCCAGCGATTACAAAGTCATCTTTATCGGCGATGCTGCTATGTCCCCCTACGAGCTTTTCAGCCGCTACGGCAGTGTCGAACACATGAACGATGAGCCCGGAGAAACTTGGTTACAGCGCATACTGGACACTTGGAGCAAAGTTATCTGGCTCAACCCCACACCCGAGGGCCATTGGCAATATACCCAGACTACTCAGGCAATTGCCAAGCAACTGGACGGACAGATGTATCCGCTGACCCTTGAGGGGATGACGAAGGCGATTAATTATTTGTCTAAATAACCGATGCTTACAGAACACGGATTCATAGAGCCTGTGCAGATTGATAATCTATACTCTGCAGTGCTGAAAACTTAAATAACCTGTTCCCTAATCGACTGCAGGCACTGCTATTTTCGAAACGCTTTCATCCACTGCATTAAATGATTCAATAGCTGCTGTGCACCATTGGGTAACTGGCGCCCGAGTCGCGTTACCATATGTGTTTCTCCGGAATTGAGTATGTCATCCGCCAGAGGCAATGCCACTAACTGCCGATCTATTATTTCGCTGCTAATGACAAACTCAGGTAACAAGGTAATCCCCATGTCGGTGCGTACAAATTGTTTCAGTACTGCAATGGAGTTGCTGGTAAGGGTCGGCGTAAATCGTAATCGCTGTTTAAACTCGGCCAGTGCCAATAGCTGGCGCACCCCAAAACTACTCTCTGACAACGCGATAGGATAGCCTAATAACGCGTTCAACAATAATGGCTCAGTGCTCTGAGTAAGAGGGTGGCCGGGGTTTACCACGGCGCAAATTGGCTGCTGACTAATAACATGGGAGCGTATACCGGGGTGATTAGCCGGGTGAAACAATAATCCAATATGCGCCTCATCGGTCTCTATTTGACGTATCACTTCGTTGGATCCTGCCAAAGTGATTGATAAAGTTAGCTTAGGGAATTGCTTAGCAAACTCAGAGAGTGGGCCGAGCATTAAATCGCTGACAAACCCCTCCCCTATGACTAATTTTATATGTCCTAACTGCAACCCTTGTAACGCCGATAATTTAGCAAGACAGCTCTCTTCACTATTTTTTGTTTCACGGTAGTAACGCAGTACGATTTCACCCGCCTGAGTGACAGTGACTCCCGTGCGATGCCTCTCGATTAACTGGCAGGAGAGCTCCTCTTCTAACAGCGTGATATGCCGACTAATAGCCGAGGGAGCCACATTCAATCTATCAGCGGCCGCCCTGATAGTGCCTGCCGTTATCGCCTCGTAGAGATAGGCAACCCTTTTGTCTCTGATCTCTTTCACTCGTGCTAATCCCTAGAGGGCTGATAGAATTACGACAGGGGATCCGCCCTGGCGAGGGGTATCGGACTATTTCTAAGCGAGCTGCTGCTGCGTTAAAGCCACCCAATAACTGGCACCTAAGGCGAGTACTTCATCGTTAAAGTCATAGTGTGGGTTATGCAGCCCTTTGCCCCCTTGCATAGTACCGTTGCCGATCCAAATATAAGCGCCGGGCTTTTCTAATAACATAAAGGCAAAATCCTCAGACCCCATACTTGGCGCCTGATCCAAGATTACATTTTCTTCTCCTACTAGGTCTGTTGTTACCAGAGTGCATATTTGGGTATGTTGCGGGTGATTTTCTGTACAAGGTGCTACTCGACGATAGTCGAGTTCACCTTTAGCGCCAAAAGCTTCACAAATACTGGCTACGCGCTGGCGCATTAAGCTCTCTATTTGCTGCTGTTGTTCTGTGGAGAAGGCCCGACAAGTTCCCGATAGGGTGACGGAATCGGGGATCACGTTATAAGCTTCACCGGCGTGGATCTGGGTAATACTGACGACACCTGAATGCAAGGGATCGAGGTCTCTGCTGACAATACTCTGCAGCGCCCCAATTAATTGACCTGCCACCATAATAGGGTCAGTACCCAGATGCGGCATGCCACCGTGACACCCCTGACCACTGATCGTGATATCAAACAAATCCATAGAAGCCATCACCGGACCTGTGTGCACCGCAAATTTACCTTGTTCCATCCCCGGCCAATTGTGCATGCCGTAGACAGCATCGACATTAAACTGTTCAAATAATCCCTGCTCGCACATCATTTTCGCGCCGGCTTCACCCTCTTCAGCGGGTTGAAAAATAAAGACTACCGTTCCGGCAAAGTCTCTGTTTTGCGATAAATATTTAGCCGCCCCTAATAGCATTGCAGTATGGCCATCGTGACCGCAGGCATGCATTTTGCCATCGTGGCGCGAGCAGTGTGCAAATTTATTTAATTCCTGCATATTAAGTGCGTCAAGATCGGCGCGCAAACCGATGCAACCATTACCCGGCTTAGTACCTTGTAAAGTGGCAACGACACCAGTAACGGCTAATCCTGTATGCACCTCTAAATCAAAACTTTGCAACAACTTCGCCACTTTAGCGGCAGTGCGGTGCTCTTCGTAGGCGGTTTCTGGATGGGCGTGAATATCTTGGCGCCATGTCCGCATTTGGTGGTGTAACTCGCTGTCTTTAGCAATCGATGCCATTGTGATTCCTCAGTTATTGTCTGGGTATATTTCAATAATAGTATTACCCGCATAGCTCGCAGCAATACGTAATCCACCTTCATCGGTCAAAGTGTAGGCGACTTGATTTTCATCTAAATGTGCTCTTGCCTGTGTTATTGAGTAGCTCGTTACACGAATGGCAATACCGCTGGGAACCTGCGCCTCATTACAGGGAATGGCTACGCCTGCAAAACGCGCTCGCGCACGCTCCGGGCTGAGCACTTCAAAATCCCCCCTATCGGTATGGGCAACTAAATGCCCCTCTTCGACACTAACGGCTTGTTCACCGTATATTCCTGCAAAGCGCTGATAAAAATCAGTTGGGTTTTCAGCGATATAACTTACCATGCTAATCCCATTAGCACCATTGGCATGGGTCATCCAATCTTTAACCCAGACTAAATCGGGTTTGTGCTGGTGACAGAAGAAATTTGAAATCGCCGGCTGCTGGGAATTTATTAGCATCACCAGTGAAACAACAGCTTCCTCCTCACTTCCATCAGGTCTATGGGCTACACGGCGAAAATCGACAATTCCCTGGTTTTCTACCTGGCGTTGTTGCAATAATTGGTGATCGGCTCTGGCATCTTCGCTATGCAATGCCACAAGAGATATCCCCTCTTTACGCTCTATAGAATTTTGAATAAAGCGACCAAAAGCAAAACCTTTTTCGTTAGTCATATCCAATTTACTGTGATCATAGACACTGATCAGCTCAATGAAATTCTCTGGGAACATTAGCAAATGATTATCTGTACCCCAGGGATGATGGTGCCTTGGGTTGATAAAAAAACCTAATCGCGCAAAATCCGCTGCTGCTTTATCCATGTCGGCTATAGCGACCAGCGGATGATCTATACCTAAATGATTTCTTTTCTTAGTCGCCATTTCTCACCTATATAATGATCGAGTAATTTTTACACTTGGTTACTTTTAGCTTGTGCTACAGGCCCCACTACTGTGCTGTTTTGGGCAACATCTTTAACCACTACAGCTCCCCCCGCCACTTTGGCATTTTTTCCGACTTCAATATTACCGTAGATCGCAGCACCTGAACCAATGAAAGCACCTTCTCGTACCTTTGGGTGGCGATCACCGCTACCTTTACCTGTCCCCCCTAAAGTAACGCCCTGAAAGATCGTGACCTGATCTTCCACTACTGCGGTTTCTCCTATGACGACGCCCACTGAGTGATCCATGAATATACCAGAACCTATGCGCGCAGCGGGGTGGATATCGACAGCAAATAAGCAAACCGTTTTTGCCTGTATGAAACTGGCCATTGCACGCTGCTGATGATGCCAACAAAAGTGCGCAAAACGATAACACTGTAATGCCTGATAACCGGCAAAAAATAGCAGTGGTGAGTAGTGGTCTTTGATACTGGCATTGGCGCGCAGCTGGCAGAGTAAATCCGCCAAAGCTGCCTCTTTAATGCTACTTTGAACACTTTTCTGGTCAGTCTCTGCCTGCGTGCAAAGTATTGAGTACAGGTACTCTTGCCACTGGATCACAGTGTTTTTATCTTCGGCTATTTTCTCAGCTAATATGTGGCATAAGGCCTTCTCAAAACTGTCGTGCTGCAAGATATTACGCTGTAAAAAAGTGCGTAATAGTGGGCTTTTATCGGCCTCCAGCTGAGTTTCTTGCACAATCGTGGACCACAAATTCAGCACATCTATTACTCTTACATAATCTGACATAATTTATCATCTTCCGTTAAATCACACTTATTTTAAGAACATTTTGTATCCAGAACTGTACCTGTTCAACACTGTACTTACTCTACAGAGTAGCCAAATTGAATGGCCGGATCTTTTGCTGTTTCAACCCAGACACTTTTAGTTTGGCTGTATTCAAGCAGCCCCTCGTAACCACTGGAGCGACCGTAGCCACTTTCAGCAAAACCGCCAAAAGGTGACATCACATTAATGGCTTTATAGCCGTTGACCCAGAATGTGCCCGCATTAACTTGCGCTGCCATCCGATGCGCTCTACCTACATCGGCAGTCCAGACCGCGCCTGCTAAACCAAAACGGCTATCGTTGGCGATGGCTACAGCATGTTCTTCATCGTCGAAGGGAATAACGCAGACCACAGGGCCAAAAATTTCCTCTTGAGCAACACTCATACTGTTATCAACATCTGCCAATACCGTAGGTTTATAAAAATACCCCCCTTCACCTCCAGCTACTTCCCCTGCACAGCCACCAGCGGCCACTGTTACGCCTTGTGCTGAAGCTTCTGCAACCAGTGCTTTGATATGCCTGAACTGATTTATATTATTAACAGGTCCTACCATAGTGTTTTCGAGCCAAGGTAAGTTCACTGAAATTTTTGCCGTAGCAGATGCCAGTCTATCGATGACTTGTGCGTAGACATTTTTCTGCACTAATAATCTAGAACCCGACACACAGCTCTGTCCAGCTGCCGCGAAGATGGCAGCTTGCGCCCCTACTACAGCACGCTCTAAATCTGCATCGGCAAAGACTATATTTGCCGATTTTCCGCCGAGTTCTAATACACAGGGAATCAACCTTTGTGCAGCGGCTGCAGCGATTAATCTTCCTGTTTTAGGTGAGCCGACAAAAACTACTTTTTTGCTGGCTTTATTAGCGATGGCTGTGGCGCCTGTAGTATGGCCAAAACCATTAATAACATTCACTAGTCCTTTGGGAACACCGGCATCTTCTAGCAGTTTGGCTAAAACAGTGCTGCTTAGGGGGGTTAACTCTGATGGTTTAAGTAACACCGCATTACCTGCACAAATAGCGGGGGCGATTTGCCAGCCGCCGGTAAATACAGGGGCGTTCCAGGGAGTAATCTGCACCACGACACCGTAGGGCTCGTGACGAGTGTAATTTATATGACTGGTTGGTACGGGGATCACCTGGCCAGTCATTTTATCGCACCAACCCGCGTAATATTCAAACATTTCAGCGACTTTAGCAACTTCTACACGACAATCACGCAGGGGTTTACCTGCGGATATAGATTCTAGTCTTGCCAGGTTTTCTGCAGCTTCACGTATTTTTGCTCCGCAGTTGTACATGGCGCGGCCACGTGCCGTTGCTGTCATCGACCACCACTGGCGCTGGGCAATACTTGCCACTTGCGCAGCGCTTTCGACATTGTTGACACCGGCATCCCGATATTGCATAAAGACTTTGCCTGTGGCGGCATTCACTAAGTCAATGCTCTCTCCTGTCCCTGCAACTAACTCACCATTGATCCAACTGCCGAATTGATCACTCCCTAACAACTGCGTTAATAGGGCTGCGACTTGCTGCTCGCCGTTGTTTTCTACTGTAAATTTCATTTTCTATCTCACTGTAATCGATTAAGAATTGCGCAATGTCTTAAAGATGATTTTTTACGATGCAATTAAAATCTTCGCCATCTGCAATCGCGTTTTCACTCTCTGCCCATATAGCTGCCGCTTTTTCACTCAGAGATAGATCCATTTCCATGTCGTCAATTAACTGTTTTGCTAAGCGCACATCCTTGCGCATTAGCTGCATACTAAATCCAGAATCAAATTCTTGATTTAATATCCAACGCGGGAAATTAACTTCACTTATAGCGCTTCGTCCGGAACCTGCATTTAATCCTTCGATCAACGCCGCCGGATCAAGTCCTGCCTTTTTACCTAGGGCAATTGCCTCTGCAGTGGTGACTAAATGCGCAGCACAAAGCAAGTTATTAATCAGCTTGGCCACGTGGCCATTACCAGATTGCCCCAAATGCACAATCTTTGAACTCAGGGCATCCAAGCACGGCCGGGCACGTGACAGTGCCGTTGCTTCACCACCGACAACCATTACCATGCTACCGGCTGCAGCCCCGGCAGGCCCTCCACTGACAGGGGCGTCCAATAGCTGATGACCCCGTTCGACAAGCTGTGCCGCCAGTGCCCTGGTTATTTCAGGCTCAGAAGTTGAGGTATCGATAACCAAGCTGTGCGCTTGAGCATGCTCAATAATACCCCCTGGCCCTTGCACCACCGCTTGCACATGTACAGCCATCGGCAGTGACAGAATAATCTCTGTTGTCTGGGCACACAGCGCCTTGATATCAGCGACCACATCGACCCCCAGATCCCGTGCCGCCTTTTGCTGTGCTTCACCTAAGTCAGTACCGATAACCTGATACCCTGCACGCAACAGAGATTGAGCCATGCCATTACCCATATTTCCCAAACCAATAATGCCGACAACTTTCCCAGTCATACTCACCTCTTTAATTTTTTGTTTTTGCATTTCCCTCTATTTTTACCAATTAGCCTGTTAAGTAAAAGCCCATAAATAATGTTTATTGTTCTAAAAAAGGCAACACCTATAAGACTCCTCTGATTGTTTAGAACTAGACCTAGAAAAGCAGACCTCTATGCAAAAGTTACCTTCAAGCGACGCTTAAAAACCAGTAACATCACAGCGGTAAAACGCAAAACCTCGACGCTGTAAGCTAACCTGACAGCGCAAGGCTACCGCAGCGTTGCCACGCAGCTTGCTAGGCTTCGGATCTTATCCGGCTGTAATGTTGATCGTGGCAGTGGCAATCACAATGACTGGGATAAAACATAACCCCTGAGTTGGGCAGTGTGTGTGTGTGTAGAGTAACTTTGCCGTTTGTGGCAGTGCGTTTGGAATAAATATAGCTAACGTATTTACAGCCGTCGCTATTAGCATTGCCAGTATTTAACGACCTGTCTAAGCTGACGTTTTCTTAAAAATCTTCTGCGTTAACGGCGCAGGAAGTCTGCTTTTCCGGCTGTACAGCTTTCGCAACCCCCTCTTTAAATACCGCTGTTTAAGTTCGCTTGTAATAAATACCAGCAAGCATAAACTAATATTAGCTTAGCTAAGTAGTATGCGAATAAGTTCGCTCTCTTCTGTGCGGTCATACAGAGGGATCCCAGTTTTAATCGCCTACTCCCTAACAATGGCATGTCGAAGTAACTTTTTGCGCCTTGTGGCGCATGGAGCTTATGTTTCTCTTAGGATTATATTTATTTATTGCCCTGTTCTTTTCGTTTTTGTGCTCTATTGCCGAAGCAGTATTGTTGAGCGTTTCTTGGGTATACATTGCTCTGTTGGAAAAGCGGGGGCATAAATCAGCCAAAATTCTGCGTGAATTAAAGGAGGATTTAAAAAAACCTCTGGCCGCTATTTTGACGCTAAATACTATTGCACATACTGTCGGGGCCGCAGGGGTTGGAGCGCAGGCGACTTTAGTTTTTGGAGATGCTTCACTGGGAATAGTGTCGGCAGTACTAACTTTGCTGATTTTGGTTCTTTCCGAAATTATCCCTAAAACACTAGGCGCTTCACACTGGAAAGTGTTGGCCCCCCCAACCGCCTACAGTCTTAAGTTTCTGATACTTTTATTAAAGCCTTTTATCCAAATGCTAGAGCTTATAACCCGTAATATCGTTAATAAAGAAACGGCGGGGTTCAGGCGCAATGAGTTTTCCATAATGGCGCAGCTGAGCGCCAAGGAAGGCCATATCGACCCACAAGAGGCCACTGTGATTCAGAATCTGTTGTTACTACAAGAGCTAAAAATCAAGCAGGCCATGACACCGAGGACAGTAATGCTCTATGACTCTATGGAGCTTCGAGTCGGTGAGTTTTTCCACAAACACAAGAAAAGTCGCTTTTCACGTATACCTGTTTATGGAAAAAGCCTAGATGACATCGTTGGCTTTGTTATCCGAACCGATCTATTGCTTGCCCAGGCACGCGGCAATAGCGACAACTGCCTAAGCAACTATGTCAGGGAGATGCCCGCTTTGCTGGATAAGATGTCGCTGCTACAAGCGATGAAGGAAATGTTATTCGCCAAAGCCCATATTTCACTCATCGTCAACGAATACGGTACTGTGCAGGGGATACTGACGCTGGAAGATATTTTAGAGACACTCATAGGTCATGAAATAATCGATGAGGGGGATAAAGATATTGATATGCAAAAATTGGCAAAGCGGATCTGGAAAGCAAAGGCCAAAAAAGATGGCATTGAATTAGAGGACAGTAAAAATAACTGAATCTGAAACCAGTGACAGCCACCTCAATAGCCTCGCCACTTCCTACTTCCTACTTCCTACTTCCTACTTCCTACTTTCTACTTTCAGTTAAATTGTTATACGTTTGTAAAATAAATCTGGAATTATGCCGACTAAAGATGCATGCTTTGCACTGATAACAAGCAACTCTATTAAGTTTCCTGAAACTCTGCGCCTGCAAACCCGGTAGCGGTAAGAATATTCGAGGAAATGCAGTCATTGAGGAAAGATATGTTTAGTAAAGCAATTGTTAAAATACCTTGTAAAGCGTTGATAAGTGGCCTCACTAGCGCTGATCTTGGTGTTCCTGACTACGACAAAGCACTGCAACAGCACGCTAATTATGTACAAGTGCTGCGAGATATAGGTTTAGAAGTCACAGTCCTGCAAGCAGATGAAGCTTACCCTGACTCAACTTTCGTCGAAGATGTCGCTTTAATGACTCCGCATTGTGCCATTATTACTAACCCTGGGGCCCCATCACGCCAGGGCGAAACTACAGCTATCAAGCCGGTGATCGCACAATTCTATGACAAGCTAGAACAAATCCAAAGTCCCGGTACAGTGGAGGCTGGCGACATTATGATGGTCGGTAGTCACTACTACATTGGTCTGTCGGAGCGTACCAATCGTACCGGTGCAGAGCAATTGATGACCCTATTAGAGAAATATCAGCTGAGCGGTTCTATCGTCACTATGAGCGAAGTGCTGCATTTAAAAACCGGTTTAGGCTACCTGGAAAATAATCAGCTGCTGGCCTGTGGTGAGTTTTTAGTTAAAGAAGAATTCCAGCAATACAATATTTTAGAAGTCGATGCAGCTGAAGCCTACGCCGCTAATAGCGTCTGGATAAACGGTACTGTGATCACACCTTTGGGATTCCCAAAAACCAAAGCGTTGATAGAAGTGGCAGGTTACAAAGTGATAGAAATCGACGTCAGCGAGTTTCAAAAAATTGACGGCGGTTTAAGCTGTTTATCGCTGCGTTTTTAAACTGCAGGAGCTCGACAGTATGTTTACTGCCCCCGCTGCACTGGGGGCAGCGCTTAATCAGGTGCTTTAACTCTTTAACTCTTTAACTCTTTAACTCTTTAAAAAGGGCGATAATGAGCTGAATTGAAGTGGATTTAGATTTCAAACAATACGTCGGTTCTTATGATGTATTTTATTCCCTCTATAATCGGCTCAGAACTGTGTAAACAATGCAAAGGGTGCTGACCATGGGGAAAGACTAAGACTCCACCGCCGGGGGTGCTGACATTGACCTTCTTCACGCCGGTGATTGATCTGGCCGGCTGCATAGGATTATCTCTATCTAGAAAAAATTGCGTTTCACCACCGACAAAGTCATCCGAAAGATAGATTATAAAGCTCATCTGGCTCCAGCGATCCCGGTATGCCTGGGTCACTAATTTGCTGTCAATAACCCTGCTGCCCGGCCACGAACCATCAGTGTGAGGTTTAAAAAAATCAGCTGTTTTATATCTATAAAAGCGAAAGCGAGCGTTAAGACCCACAGCTTTGAGCCCATTAAAGTGATCTTCTCCTAGTGAAAACAGCGATGCGACTCGCTGCCAAATCCTTTTGTCTGTTTGTCGATCGACAATCATTGTCACATTATCGTTATGGCGCACACTGCGTGGCAGGGAAACAGGGGCATCCGCTAAATACCCCAGTGATTCACTCACTTCGATCAGTCTTTGACATTCCTCTGCAGAAAAGACATTAAGCAGCTGAAAGGCACCTGGGACTTCTGCAATATCTCTACGGGTCACACGAACGTCGAGACTTTCGCGCAACTGCATTGGATTTGTGCCAATCGGAGTCCAAGTGGGCAAACTGGGGTTTTCCGCGCCCGGCTCATGTGCAACCACATAATAGGCTGCATCTTTACCTTGTGGTTCGTGCAACAGGTTCATTTACTTAACGTCCTCAATTGGCGAGCTGCCTGTAATCCACAGCGTAACCGCGATAGGCAAAGCCACTTTGTGTAGCCTCTATCCAGAGGGTACTTTCCCTTGCATGGACATACAAGTTCGTTGCAAGCATATCGGTTTTAAGTTGCTCGGTCACGCCGTGGTTGCACCTTGATAGTCAAGCGTCACCACTGCTAAACCAAAGCCAGAGTCACCCGTTACGACAACCCAGTGAATAACGTCAACCTGTAAAGCAAACCACTTTGCTCTGCGACATTTCCTGCATCGCAAACTTGACCCCCTCTCGGCCTAAGCCACCATACTTATAGCCGCCAAAGGGCATCGCATCGAACCTGTAGTCTGAGGAATCATTTATCATCACGCCGCTGAACTCTAACTCTGCAGCCGCTTTTTGTGCCTTTGCTAAATTGTTAGTAAAAATACCGGCATGTAAACTAAAATCCGGCTCATTGGCGATAGCGATTGCCTGAGCAAAGTTTTTCACAGTTATCAAATTGACTATTGGGGCAAACACTTCATCGCTCAATATCTGCGCGTCGCTGCCAACATTCTCAAGCACGGTTGGCTGATAAAAAGCCCCATCTCTGCGGTGACCACAAAGTACTTTTGCACCCGCTTTAACGGCAAGATCTACTTTTAGTTGTGCAGCTTTAGCCGCCTGTTCAGAAATCATTGGCCCCATATCCACTGTGGGATCCAAAGGGTCCCCAATCTTCATCAGTTTAATTTTTTCCAGTAGTTTGCGCTTAAATTGCGCGTAGATTTCCTCTTCAATTATAATTCGTTGCGTACCTATGCAGTTTTGCCCGGCCGCCCAAAAACTACCGGAGATGCAGGCGGCTACTGCCTGTTCTAGATCACAGTCAGCTAACACAATAACAGGGGCATTCCCACCTAGGTCCATTGAATATTTTTTAAGACCGCCAGCTTTGACGATGGCTTCTGCGGTAGCCATCCCACCGGTGAAACTGACCATTCGCACATAGGGCAGTGTGACCAGGGCATGGCCTGTGATGGCGTCACCGGTTAAAACGGCGATAGCATTTTTGGGAAAGCCGGCGCGAACAATTACTTCTTCTAGCTTTAGCGCCGATAATGGAGCGAGTTCAGAAGGTTTCAGTAAGATGCTATTACCAGTGGCTATTGCCGGTGCCAGTTTATGCGCAACTAAGTTAAGGGGATCATTGAATGGGGTAATTGCCACAATGACACCCAGTGGTTCTCGCGTAAAATAGCCCTGTCTATTTTCAGAGCCAGCATAAGAATCAAAAGGTATTACTTCTCCAACATGCCGTTTCGTCTCTTCAGCAGCCAGTTGGAATGTATTGATGCATCGTTCCACCTCTGCGCTTGATTGAGTAATCGTTTTACCGCTTTCTTTGGTAATCAGTTTGGCAAATTGATCTTTTTCAAGCGCGATTAATTGTGCGGTTTTTGCCAAAATTTCACTGCGCTGGAAACGACTCAATGATCTGCATTGCAGCGCTGCCTTTCTTACAATAGCAGCTGCTAATTC
>Ga0105359_10002345_pt1 | contig 15686 bp, 13 predicted proteins | sample GOMGulsemesocosm_6_FD_83659 | JGI IMG/M metagenome (GOLD analysis project Ga0105359, IMG submission 83659) | Methane-oxidizing microbial communities from mesocosms in the Gulf of Mexico - GOM8C Gulf of Mexico | ecosystem: Environmental > Aquatic > Marine > Cold seeps | place: Gulf of Mexico...
ACTCTACACCTAGGCCTTCGTAGCGCTCAATTGAGTCATGTGGCTCGACTTGCTTGATAACTTGCTCAATACCCTCAAATACCTGCTTAAAATCAATGTCAGTGCCTTTGGTGTTAATACCCAACTTGCTAGCGTCTTTGACTTCTTGTGCTGCGTGGGCAGAACGTATTAATGCTTTACTTGGTACACAACCTGTATTTAAACAATCACCGCCCATTTTATGCTTTTCTATAAGTGCTACCTTGGCTTTTACCGCTGCGCCTATATAGGTGCTAACAAGACCGCCAGCACCTGCACCGATGGCGACTAGGTTGTAGTCATATTTTGCGGGCTTTTTAACCTTACCTAATGCTTTTCTATTTTTAATTGATTCAATAATCTTTTTAGCGAGAATTGGCAGTATGCCGAGTAAGGCAAATGAGAGGAATAAGTCAAATGAGAGAATACCAGATAAACTATCTATTTTTGCTAATTGCGTACCTGCATTGACAAACACTGCAGTGCCCGCAAGCATGCCAACTTGGCTGACAAGGTAATAGGTTTTTGTTTTTATTGAGGTAAGCCCCATTAGTAGGTTGATTACAAAAAAAGGAAAAGCAGGGACAAGGCGTAAGGTAAACAGATAAAAAGCGCCATCTTTCTCTATACCCTTATTGAATGCCTTTAATTGATTTGCAAATCGAGTTTGTACCGCTTCCTTAAAGAGGTGTCTTGACGCTAAAAAAGCAAGTGTCGCACCAATCGAACTGGCAAAAGATGCGATTAGAAGTCCTTGATATAAACCAAATATGGCGCCAGCGGCTAAGGTTAAAATAACCGCACCAGGTAAAGATAAAGCTGTGATTAACACATAACTTAAAAAGAAGCCTGATGAAATCAATAGGGTATTGTCTTGTTTAAGTTTATAGAAGTAATCTTGTTGGCTTTTTAAAGAAGTAAGATTGAGGTATTGCTGTAGGTCTAACATGATAAACACAGAAATCATGGCAACAAAGAGGAATAAAATGATGAGTTTGCTTTTTTTCATGAAGCTTCCTGAAGTTAATCAATTGGATATAGCATAAAAAATTATGCTAATCAGTGCACTAGAATTGCGTAATATTATGACTTCATTGATTAGAACAAGTTCAAATTATGTGTAAATTGGCTGTTAGTTGAGCAAAAAACACACAAAATAATGACCTGTAAATAAAGTTAACAAAGTTTTATGAAATATGGGTTGAATTTCTGTCTTATAAACCATACGTTATTAGTAACAGCATTGAAGAGGAATTAAGGGTTAGTAAATTTAGTTTAAGTTAAATAGAAAAAGGAAATAGATTATATGTATACACTTAATATCAGTGGTCATCATGTAACATCAGGCCAAGAAATCCAGTCTCTTGTTAAAGAAAAAATGGATAATTTAAGTAGAATCAATCATCAAATTACAACTATTAAAGTTATATTAAATTCCGAAAAGCATGAAACTAACATGCTAATTGTTGAAGCCAGTGTGCATATACCTGGTCATGACCTATTTGCTACCGTTAAGACAGACAAACAAATTAGCCCAGCTCTTGATATGCTGGTTGCAAAACTAGAAAAACAACTCATTAAATACAAAGCCAGACACAGTGTTGGTAAAGTTCATAAAAGTAATGCGAAGGATCACGAATCATCAAATGAACAAGAATTTCAAGCTGAATACGACGAGTTAGTAGAAAGAGACGTATTGCAATAAGTTACTATTAATAGCGAGATAAGCCCCTTTTATAGGGGCTTTTTTTTGTCATAATGACAATAACTATGATGCTAAGAACAGATATTTAATAGAGATTTCAGACAAAAAAAAGGCCTCATAAGAGGCCTTTAATCATTAACTTTCGTTAATTATTTTGCAGCATCTGTTGCAATAACAGAAGATGCTTTCTTAACATACTCACCCATTTGATCAAAATTCAAATAAGTGTAGATCTCAGAAGACATGCTATTAATTTTCTCAGCATAAGTTAAGTATTCTTCTGGAGTAGGTAGCTTACCTAACAAAGATGCAACCGAAGCTAATTCAGCAGATGCTAAGAATACATCAGCGCCTGTGCCCAAGCGATTTGGGAAGTTACGTGTTGACGTAGAAACAACTGTCGCTTTATCTGCAACGCGTGCTTGGTTACCCATACACAATGAACAACCTGGCATTTCCATGCGAGCGCCGGCTTTACCGAATATGCTGTAATAGCCTTCAGCGGTTAGCTGTTGTGCATCCATTTTAGTTGGAGGTGAAACCCATAGGCGAGTAGGAACAACAGTGCCAGCCGCTTCTAATAGTTTACCCGCAGCGCGGAAATGCCCAATGTTTGTCATGCAAGAGCCGATGAAGACTTCATCAATTTTTTGACCAACACAAGAAGATAGTAAGCGAGCGTCATCAGGATCGTTAGGCGCACATACAATAGGTTCTTTGATGTCGTTTAGGTCAATTTCAATAATTGTGTGATATTCAGCATCAGCATCAGCACGCATTAATTGAGGGTTATCTAACCATTCTTGCATTGCATTGGCACGACGTTCTAGTGTGCGAGGATCGCCATAACCTTCAGAAATCATCCAACGTAACATAACGATGTTAGATTTAAGGTAGTTTGCAACTGACTCTTCAGAAAGGTTGATAGAACAACCAGCAGCCGAACGTTCAGCTGACGCATCTGATAATTCAAATGCTTGTTCTGCGGTTAGACTTTCAAGACCTTCAATCTCAAGGATTCGTCCAGAGAAAACGTTTTTCTTACCTTTTTTCTCGACAGTCAAATGACCTTCTTGAATCGCTTGATAAGGAATGGCATGTACTAGGTCACGTAAAGTGATTCCAGGCTGCATTTTGCCTTTAAAGCGAACTAGAACAGATTCAGGCATGTCTAATGGCATAACGCCAGTAGCAGCAGCAAACGCTACAAGACCAGAACCAGCTGGGAAAGAAATACCTAGTGGGAATCGAGTATGTGAATCACCACCCGTACCGACTGTGTCAGGTAGTAACATACGGTTCAACCATGAATGGATGATACCGTCACCAGGGCGAAGTGAAACACCACCACGCGTCATGATGAAGTCAGGTAGTGTGTGGTGAGTCTTAACATCAACAGGTTTTGGGTATGCTGCTGTATGACAGAATGATTGCATTACAAGGTCAGATGAAAAACCTAGGCAAGCAAGGTCTTTTAATTCGTCACGTGTCATTGGTCCTGTTGTATCTTGAGAGCCAACAGTGGTCATTTTAGGTTCGCAATAAACACCAGCACGAATACCTTCAACACCACATGCTTTACCTACCATTTTCTGAGCTAGGGTAAAGCCTTTGCCAGAATCTTCTTTGGCAACAGGTGTCTTAAATAAATCTGTTTCGCCTAAGCCAAGAGAGGTGCGTGCTTTAGCTGTAAGGCCACGACCTATAATTAGAGGGATACGGCCACCAGCGCGAACTTCATCCAAGATAACATTGGTTTTCAGTTCAAACGTTGTGATAACGGAATCAGTGCCTGCTTTTTTGATAACGCCTTCATAAGGATAAACGTCAATAACGTCACCCATATTTAAGTCTTCAGCATTTGCTTCGATAGGTAATGCACCAGCATCTTCCATTGTATTGAAGAATATAGGCGCAATTTTACTACCGATACAAAGGCCACCAGCACGCTTGTTAGGGATGAATGGAATGTCATCGCCCATGTGCCAAAGAACAGAGTTAGTTGCAGACTTACGGCTTGAACCAGTCCCCACAACATCACCAACATAAGCTAATGGAATACCATCTTCTTTCAGTGCGTTGATTTGGTTGATTGGGCCTAGGGTGCCATCATCATCAGGATTGATGCCTTCACGTTCCATTTTAAGCATTGCATTGGCGTGTAATGGAATATCAGGACGTGACCAAGCATCAGGCGCTGGTGATAGGTCATCAGTGTTTGTTTCGCCGGTAACTTTAAATACTTTTACCGTTAGCTTTTCAGCAGGTGCAGGTTTAGATGTAAACCACTCGCCCGCAGCCCAAGATTCTATGATGGCTGTAGCGAAGGTATTGCCTGCTTTTGATTTCTCTTCAACATCGTGAAAGGCATCAAACATTAATAAAGTATGAGACAGTGCCTTTACAGCGATAGGTGCTAAATTGTCATTATCAAGGCAAGCAATCAGTGACTGGATGTTATAACCACCCAACATTGTACCCAATAGTTTTGTTGCAAGTTCAGCAGATACAAGTGGAGATGTTACTTCACCGGTTGTTACTGCAGATAAAAAGCCTGCTTTTACATAAGCGGCTTGGTCAACACCTGCGGGTACACGGTTAGTGATAAGATCAACTAAAAAGTCTTCTTCACCCTTAGGTGGGTTTTTCAAAAGTTCAACTAATGCAGCTGTTTGCTCTACATCTAATGCAAGTGGTGGAATACCTTCTAATGCACGTTCTTCTACATGTTTACGATATGCTTCTAACAAAATAAAACCCCTTAAGTTTCGACACCTGTGATAAAAAGAACACAGATGAGTAAAGTCGATGTTAATAAGTTGCTACTCAGATTAAGCGTCTGGAGTAAGGATATAGTTAATCAACAACTTTAGTTTTCCTATTTTCTGGCGTTATATTATAGGAATATGTTCGAGAAAACTGCTGCCTAGCCATAACAATTCAGAATGAGTGGTATTTCCATTGCTTATTTTAAAGAGGCTATCTATATGTTATCCCGAATGGTTCTTACCACTCTAAACCCCCAGTTACTGGCTTTTAAGTTTGGATCTGCGCGGTACCGAGTCGAACTTCTTCCTACTCTTGGAATGTCAAACCATGAACCTCCTCGAATTACTCGACTAGGGCAATCGCTGGTTAACCAGGCACGGTTATTTGAGGGCGCATTGTCATAAGAGTCGTGATAACAGTCTTCAATCCACTCTGCCACATTGCCATGCATATCAAACAAGCCAAAAGGATTGCTTACTTGACTGCCCACAGGTGCTGTAGAACGACCGTCCCATTGGCTGCCACATTCATCACACACACTAAAACCTGTTTGTACATCGTCGCCATACCAATATGAGGTAATAGCGCTCGCTCGGACTGAATACTCCCATTCAACCTCAGTGGGAAGGCGGTAATGTTGACCTGTTTGTTCTGTTAACCATGCGGCATAAGCTTTAGCGTCAAACCAGCTGACATTAATGACAGGTCTGTTGCCTCGGCCCCAGCCATTATCCGGTGGAAGAGGCTGATTTGTTTCATTAGCAAATTTATCATACTGCTCGAAAGTGACTTCATATCGACTGAGGTAGAATCCAGTGGGAATATCAACTTGGTGTAAAGGTTTTTCATTATCATCCCCTATACCTTGGCTATCTCCCATCATGAAAGTTGCAGGTGATAATTTTATGATCTGGGGTGCAGTTCCAACAATTTTAAGCGGCTCTTCAAGAATGGCCGGCAGTTCTTCAAAAGTGGGTGCAACAGGAGCTTCAACGACTTCAACTATTGTGTTTTCTATGATGGGTTCTGGTTGTCCAAATGGGTTCCAACCACTTAATGAGTAAACTGCTATCACACCAATGAGGCTGCTTGTAATGATTGCTTTGCGTCTTGGGGTGTTGGTTTTCTTTTTGGGCTTCACTGTCTTAGTTTTTGTGTGCGTATACATGTCAGCTCGTAACACCCTGACAACCTCAACCAAAGACTTGGGTCGATGGCGTTGAGCTGGTCGTGACCATTTTTTAATTTTCTTCCAGGTTTCCTGTGATAACTGATCAATGTCATCGGGTAAATTATTAACTTTTAATTCCGAATCGATTTTAGATTCACCAATAAGGGCTGCTAGTACAAGTCGCATAAAAGCGTATTTGTCAGCAGCCGCAGAGAAATCATGTTTTGGCTTAAGGTATTCAGGAGGTGCAAACCTTAAGTCCATTTCGGTTTCACTGATATTTGTCATCCAGTTATAACTGCCAAAACCTATCATGACGCCTAGACCATTGACGACTTGCACTGAGCTTAAATCAAGGTGGCCGTGGTGCAAATTATTGTCGTGAACTTTGTCTAATCCCTTAGCGATTAGGTCAAACAAGCTAACCACGACATTTAACGGCGCCCCATCAGGGTATTTGCCTAGATAGCTAAATAGTTTCTCACCGCCACATACTGAGGAGATAGAGTAAACCCAAAGTGATGACGTAAAGGGTGGGTAATTAGGTGTGATCGATGGATGCTTAATGCCAGCATATTTACGGGAATTTAATAAAAAGTGATCCAGTTGGCCTCTTTTTGGTTGAAAAAATCTTAGCACAAATGGGCGGCCGCCCTGATCCGCAATCCATGTAGCTTGTCCTTTTCCTACAGGGTGATTTAATACGTAGGGATCAAGTTCGATACCGACGCGAAGGCCAACTTTTAATTGCCCCGGATCAATAATTTTATTCATTGTAAAACTGCATCCAAATCAAGACGTTGCTGCGTTTAGTGAGAGATATAGAGTATAATCACGTTTTTTTGAGAGAAAAGGTAGGGCAATGTTATCTGCATATCCAGAATTATCAAAATTTTTACCCTGTGAGTCACCAAAAGCATGGGTAGAGTGGGCACTTCAAAACCAATCACTTATGTTAGTTGATCATGCGCATTGTGAGAAAAAAGCCGCTTCAACAGCAATGAATCTTATGTATCGTTATGTTGATCGTGAAAATCTACTTCATAAAATGTCCCGTTTAGCACGTGAAGAGCTTCTTCATTTTGAACAAGTGCTTAAAATAATGAAAGGGCGCGGGGTCGATTATATCCATTTAAGTGCCTCCCGTTATGCTGATGGTTTGCGAAAACACATTAGAACCCATGAGCCAGCAAGATTGATAGATATATTAATCATAGGTGCTTTTGTAGAGGCGAGATCATGTGAGCGTTTTGCGGCTCTTGCATCCCATTTAGATGAAGAATTAAGCAAATTTTATATTTCATTGCTTAAATCAGAAGCAAGGCACTTTGAGGATTATCTTGCACTTGCTCAAGAGTATTCAAATGAAGATATTACTGATCGAATTCAGTTCTTTCGAGAGTTGGAGCAAGCCTTAATTGAAGAACCAGATGCTGAGTTTAGAATGCATAGCGGACCACCTAGTTAGATTAAAGAAAAATTGCCTTAATTATCAATTCATAAAAAAACTTCTATATGGGATTAAATGGCTGCTACACTCAGTTTAGAGACCATAGTTGGAGAGAGTTTTATGAAAGACCAATTAGCGGATGTTACTTACTGGCTTGCTCTTCAAATTTCTAAAAGTGATCCGCCTGTAAACCTTGATGAAATCTATCAAGGGTCCGTAGAGTTAGATTATTTGTATCAAACATTAACGAATAAAGCTCAGCATTATTGGTGGACAGAAAATGGGATAGAACTTTCACCTATGTTGGTAAATAATGCCTTTTTTAGGGCTGTCGCATCTCTTTACGAAAGGAATTTGGAATTTTCTCGTTCACGTAACTGCAAGGAAACAGACTGGGTCAAAGGTTTGTTACATTTATAAGTGTTGGCTTTAATAGCTAAACCCAAATAAACAGGGTTTAGCTAAAGCGCGACCTCAATCCAAAAGAGTGAGGGATTGAATCTTTTCTGATTGTTTCAACACATCAAATATACTTAGCGCATCATTTCTCAATAAACCTAAATCTAACTTATATTGAATTAACTTGCTTTCGCTCAAAACGGCAATCCATGCAGAATTGTCCCAATCGCCAAGCACCAACCGGTGGCCGCTTTCTTGCTGATGCAGTGCAGGCCTATGGGTGTGACCATGAATCATTAACTGGGCGTCATTAAGTTGCATTAGTCTGTTAATTTCACTAATGTCAACATCCATTATATCTAGCATCTTGCTGTTATTAGACTGCTTACTGTCTTCGCGTAATTGAGATGCCAGAGCAATACGTTGTTCCAGAGGCATGTTCAATACCTGCTGTTGCCACTGATCTTGCCTTACCATTAGTCTGAATTTTTGATATTCAATATCATCTAGGCAGGCTTCATCACCATGGGAAATAAGAATGTTTTGTGTTCCATGGGGTAAGCAAAAACAGTCTTTTATGAGTTTTGCGCCAATCTTATCTGCCCAAGTTTGTCCTAGCAGAAAATCTCGGTTGCCATGGTAGATGTGAAGTTTGATGTTGGCATCGGATAAGGCAATAAGGCTTGATTCGATTTCATCAATCCATGGTTGGCGATAATCATCACCTATCCAAGCTTCATAAAAATCGCCAACTATATGTAAATGAATATCTTTGTCTGTTGTTACTGTATCTTGAAGTAGATTGGAGAGAGAGAGAAACGCCTGGACTAAGTCCGGGCGTTTTTCACTTAGATGTAAGTCAGAAATAAAATAATGAGTCATCTAAAGTAATCGGCTGGTTAGATAATTTCAGCAGATTCAATGATAACGTCTTCAACAGGAACATCTTGATGTCCAGATTTAGTTGTTGTCTGTACTTCTTTTATTTTATTAACAATGTCCATACCCGCACTTACTTTACCGAAAACAGCGTAACCCCAACCTTGTGCGTTTTTGCCCGTATGGTTTAGGAAACCATTGTCGGCAATGTTAATGAAGAACTGGGCAGAGGCTGAATGTGGATCCATTGTACGTGCCATTGCAACAGAACCGATTACATTACTAAGGCCGTTGTCAGCTTCGTTTTCAATTGATTCATTTGTTTCTTTTGACTTCATTCCTGGCTCAAAACCACCGCCTTGTACCATAAAGTTATTAATGACGCGGTGAAAAATAACACCATCATAAAAACCGTCAGTAACATATTTTTCAAAGTTTTTTGCTGTTATTGGCGCTTTTTCATGGTTGAGTTCTAATGTGATATCACCAAAGTTAGTATGAAGTACGATCATGGTTTTTCCTTATTCATTTAATTAGTAAGCGTCATTAATATTGCTTAACCCTTTATAGGTCTAAAAATATTAATTTCAAGCGATACTGATGTAAAAATTCTAATCAATATCTAAAATTTTATGTGTTTGTAAGCTTAGTCGCCATTGAGGGTTTGCTAAACAATAGCGTAAGGTTTGTTTGATTGCGCTTTCTGGCGTTATGCGATCTTCAGGTAAATGGCTCTGGTCCATTGGCTGAAGGTAAAAAGTATCGAACGCTAGTTTTGTATAATTTTGTGGGTCTAAATGGCTTTGCGGATAGACTAGTTTTAGCTCATGTCCACTATTAACAACTAATGGCGCAGTTGTTTTAGGGCTAACGCAAATCCAATCAATACCCTCTGGCAAGGCTTTTGTGCCATTCGTTTCTATACCAATACTGTAGCCAAGTGTTTTCATGGCGTGCATAAGATGTTCATCTAGTTGTAATGCCGGTTCGCCACCTGTAAAAACAAGGTACTTACTGCCTTGCTCTTTAGGCCAAAGGGCGTCTAGATGTTGTGCAAGTTGCTCTGCTTGTTTGAATTTCCCACCATTTTGACCGTCAACCCCGATAAAGTCGGTGTCGCAAAACTGACATAATGAATCTAAGCGGTGTGACTCTTTACCGTTCCATAAATTGCAGCCGCTGAAGCGACAGAAGATAGATGGGCGTCCAGCTTGAGCGCCTTCACCTTGTAAAGAGTAAAAGGCTTCTTTGATTGAATACATGGTTACACCTAATAGCGTCTCGAATACAGTCGAGGCTCTGGTTAGTAACTTTAGCGCAGTGTCAGGGTATCTGTGGAACAGAAGCTGACAAACTAAAATTGAGTTAAGGTTAAGTTTCGTAACTGATAGGGTCAGTTAATCCGTGTTTTGTGAATGATTCTAGGCGCTCAAGGCATGAGCCACATTTTCCGCATGCTTTTTCTCGGCCATTGTAGCAAGTCCAAGTTTTAGAATAGTCCAGTCCCATTTTAATGCCTGCAGCAAGTATGTCCGCTTTTGAGCTCTTTAAAAATGGGGCAATGATTTCAACAGCTTGGTAGTTAGCAATTAAAGATACTGCATTCATCGCCTCAACAAATTCAGGGCGACAATCTGGGTAAATATCATGATCACCCGCATGGGCGCCATAATATACTTTGTCAGCTTCCAAAGAGACTGCATAGGCAATAGCCATAGAAATAAGCACCATATTGCGATTAGGCACAACAGTGGACTTCATATTGGCGTTTTCATAATCGCCTTCAGGAATATCATCTTCACTGTCAATTGTTAAAGATGAACCTGCCATTAGGCTATTGATGGCTGTGATATCCACAACCTTATGAGAAATATTAAGTTCAAGGCAAACTTGGGCTGCAATCACCAGCTCTTTGTCGTGCTTTTGGCCATAGTTAAATGATAATGCGTGAACGTCTGCACCGCTGGCTATTGCATTATGAAGAACAGTGTATGAATCCATACCGCCTGAATAGACAACCACCACTTTATTGGCCATGTGAACCTCAAATTATATTTGTCGAATTTAAAGCGCGCGATTATAGCGACTCAGCATATAAAAACCTATTGAAATGTGAGAATTAAGATTAAAGCTATTGCAAAGAGGTTGAATGCGCCTTTATTATGTAACTAGTTACGTAGTTGTTTACGAGGTTGTATGGATCATTTTGGTGTTATGGCGTTCGGAAGTCGATTGAAACGTTTAAGCGATTGTCTTTTTGCGGAGGTGGAAGCTATTTATAAGAGCCATGATATAGGCTTTTCACCAACTCACTTTCCTATTTTAAAGCAACTTGAGCAAGAGCCCTCACTCACTGTAGTGGAATTGGCCAGTAAGTTGGGTTTGAGTCACCCCGCGATTAGCAAGCAAATTAATAAGCTTGTTAAAGAGGATTGGGTGACAAAATCAATGGATAAGTATGATAACAGGCGCTTATTTATATCATTGTCGCAACGGGGCGAAAATGAAATGAAAAAGGTTGAACCTATTTTAGCGGCTATTAAGTGTGTTCTAGAGAGGGAGGCTCATCAAATCGATTCAAAATTACTCGATTCATTTGCCCAATATGAAACGACACTTTTATCAAATGGCATACAAGGTTGGGTAAATGAGAGTGTTGCGCAAGGACATCATAATGTAGAAATAACAGCCTGGGACGTTAAGTACAAAGAAGCGTTCAAGGCACTTAATATGCGCTGGTTAAATAACCACTTTAGCCAGCAAATTGAAGAAGAGGATAGATTGATACTAAATAATCCTCAGTCGGAAGTGCTGGCTAAAGGTGGCTATGTTTGGATGGCAATAGTTGGCAGTGAATGTGTGGGGGTTTGCGCTTTACTTCCTGCTAGTAATAATTCCTTTAAAGTGATTAAGCTTGCAGTGGATAGCCTGTATCAAGGGAGAGGGATTGGTCTGCAACTAATGCTGAAATGCATAGAAGTATCAAGAATAAAGGGGGCTGATTATATCTGGCTAGAAACAGCCAGTAAGTTACGGCCTGCTTTGAAATTATATGAAAGATTAGGCTTTGAAGTGATTAATCCTGAAAACGGATATTCGGTTGCAAGAAGTGATGTCTATATGGAGCTTAAATTCCCAGCTAAGGTGAGAAAATGAAAAACCACGAATTAATGAAAAAAGGCATGGTGGCAAGCCTGCCTATGATAGTAGGAGGGATTCCCTTTGGGATACTGTTCGGCTCATTGGCTATGAGTAATGGTTTGAGTCCTTGGTTTGCAATTGCTATGTCTAGTATTGTTTTTGCGGGTTCGGCTCAATTTGTTGCTCTGGGGCTCATTTTGATGGATGCGCCATTGTGGGTCATTATTTCAACCACCTTCATCGTTAATTTGCGACATATATTATATGCAGCCGACTTAATTAAGTTTGTTAAGCATCTACCTATGAAGTGGCGTTTATTGATTGGGTTTGGATTGGTGGATGAGAGTTACGCCGCTGTAAGACCATTATACGGTACTAAACAAATAACCATAGAGAATGGCCATTATGCATTTTTGGGGTCGTTTTTGTCGTTTTACTTGATGTGGCAGGCAGCAACAGTGTTAGGTGTAGTCGCAGGTGAACTGATACCTGGTATGAGTCAATGGGGGTTGGAGTTTGCGATGGTGGCAACTTTTATTGGCATAATTACGCCTTACTTGAAAAACACACAAAATAAATCTGTTACACCCTATTGGGTTGCATTGATAAGTGCTTCTTTGGCTTCTTTGGCTTTAAATTCACTACCCAACAATTTGGGCTTGTTGTTTGCCGCTTTAATTGGAGTGCTAATGGGGTTTTGGGTTTCGTCACAAAAAAGACGCCAGTTTGTTGTGGAGGAAGGATAGATGTCTACCACTTATTTGATCTTGATTATATTGGGTATGTTTGTTGTTACTTTTGGCGTTCGCTTTTGTTTATTTGCAAAGGCGAGTCGAGTCGTTATGCCAGGCTGGATAGAGGGCGCATTAGGGTTTGTACCAATATCCGTCTTGTCGGCGATTATCGTGCCCATGATTTTTATGCCAAATGGTGAGCTTAGTATTAACCTTAGTAATCCATGGTTGATAGGTGCGGGCGCTGCATTTGTGGTGGGCTTATTGAAGCAAAATCAACTATTAACTATCCTAGTTGGGGTGGCTGTCTTTTATTTGAGCAAGTTACTGGTTTAATTTGACCTTAAGTTTTTAATCTGCTGCAAATGTGAGTTTTTTTAATTCACCTAGGGGTTAAATCAGATATACTGCTCGCATTATTTTATTTTATTTTTTGAAACTTCAAATCGGGACCCAAGGTTAACATGTCTGATACGTCTAAGCCTGGTAATTTCATTACCCAAATCATTGATAAAGATAACGAAACTGGTAAACATGGCGGCAAAGTCGTGACCCGTTTTCCACCTGAACCTAATGGCTATCTTCACATAGGTCATGCCAAATCCATTTGCCTAAATTTTGGTTTGGCTCAGCGTTTTCAGGGACAATGTAATTTAAGGTTTGATGATACCAATCCTGAAAAAGAAAGCATTGAATACATTAACGCAATCAAAAATGATGTTTCTTGGTTGGGCTTTAATTGGCAAGATGAAGTGAAATTTTCATCTGATTACTTTGATGCTTTGTTTGATTTCGCTGTTGAGCTTATCAAACTAAACAAAGCTTATGTGTGCCAGTTAAATGCGGAAGATATGCGTCTTTATCGAGGGACTTTAAAAGAAGCGGGTAAAAATAGCCCTTACAGAGATCGCTCTGTAGAAGAGAATTTAGATCTCTTTATGGCAATGAAAGATGGTCAGTATAAAGATGGTGAAATGGTGTTGCGTGCTAAAATTGATATGGCGAGTCCAAACATCAATATGCGTGATCCTATTATCTATCGCGTACGTCATGTTGAACACCATCAAACAGGTAACAAATGGTGTGTGTATCCAATGTATGATTTTACGCACTGCTTATCTGATGCTATCGAAAATATTACGCATTCTGTCTGTACGCTTGAATTTCAAGATCATAGGCCTTTATACGATTGGGTCCTTGATAGTTTAAATACAGCGCACCCACAGCAGATTGAATTTGCACGTTTAAATGTAAATTACACAGTGACCAGTAAACGTAAGCTTAAACAATTGGTCGATGAAGGCCATGTTGATGGTTGGAATGATCCGCGAATGTCAACTATTTCGGGCTTGCGTCGTCGTGGTTATACGCCTGTTTCTATCCGTAATTTTTGTGATCGAATTGGGGTCACTAAGTCTGACTCTGTCGTTGATGTCGGTATATTAGAGCATGCAATTCGCGAAGACCTTGATAGTAATGCGGGCAGAGCAATGGCTGTGCTTAATCCGATTAAAGTAACGCTTACGAATTACGATGCTGATAAAGAAGAAATTTTTAATGTAGCCAATCATCCTAAGGATGAAACTGCCGGCAAACGTGACGTTCCTTTTTCTAATGAACTTTATATAGACGCTGCCGATTTTGCTGAAGTGCCACCTAAAAAGTGGAAGCGACTCACGCTTGATTCAGCGGTTCGTTTGCGTGGTGGTTATGTTATTACCTGTGATCAAGCCATTAAGAACGATGCAGGTGATGTTGTTGAACTCTTGTGTCGTTACGACAGTGCTACTTTGGGCGTAAATCCAGAAGGTTATAAGCCTAAAGGGGTTATTCACTGGGTAAGTGCCAAACATGCCGTAACAGCAGAAGTACGCTTATATGATAGGTTGTTTAATGATGTTGCGCCGGATGCTAATCATGAAGGTAAAACCTTTTTAGACTTTATAAATAAAGACTCTTTAGAGGTGTTGAGTAATGCTAAATTGGAACCGTCATTAGCAAATGCCGAAAAAGGGCAGGGCTTCCAGTTTGAGCGTGAAGGTTACTTCTGTCGTGACAGTGTTCATGAAACGTTAGTTTTTAACCGTACAGTTACCTTGCGCGATTCTTGGGCAAAAATTGAAGCTAAAGGGAAATAAGAAATGTTAAAGATTCATAATACTTTAACCGGAAAAAAAGAAGAATTTGTTCCTTTAGTACCAGGTAAGGTAGGTATGTATGTTTGTGGCAATACCGTTTATGACTATTGCCACATAGGCCATGCAAGGGCAATGATTTCGTTTGATATCATCTCTCGTCATTTACGTTTTAGTGGTTATGATTTGAATTACGTCAGAAATATTACTGATGTAGACGATAAAATCATTAAACGTGCAGCTGAAAATAACGAAACACCTGAGTCGCTTACATTAAGGATGATAGAGGCACAAACTGAAGATGAGCTTAGGTTAGGTAATAAAATGCCTGACAGAGAGCCAAAAGCAACACAGTTTATGCAAGAAATCATAGATATGATTTCGATCTTGGTGGAAAAAGATTTTGCTTATCAAGGTGCCACAGGTGATGTTTATTTTCGCACTGAAAAGCACGCAGATTATGGCAAATTAAATAATCGTAAGCTTGAAGATATGTTGGCCGGAGCACGGGTTGACGTTGAAAGTGCAAAAGAAAATCCAGCTGACTTCGTTTTGTGGAAGCCTGCAAAAGAAGGTGAAGTTCATTGGCAATCTCCTTGGGGGATTGGTCGTCCAGGGTGGCATATTGAGTGCTCTGCAATGTCAACAAGCTGCCTAGGTTCACATTTTGACATTCACGGCGGCGGTCCTGATCTTAAGTTCCCACACCATGAAAATGAAATTGCGCAGTCAGAGTGTGCTAATGGCACCGACTATGTGAATTATTGGATGCACTGTGGTGCTGTCAGAGTGAATAATGAAAAAATGTCCAAGTCATTGGGTAATTTTTTCACTGTACGTGATGTGTTAGAAAAGTATAATCCAGAAGTTGTTCGCTTTTTGATGGTATCAAGTCAGTACCGTAGTCCAATAGATTACTCTGAACAAAGTTTGTTGGAGGCCAAGGTTGGTCTTGAGCGCATGTATACGAGCCTTCATGGTCAAGTGATTGCAGACGAGTATGTCGCCTCAGATTACAGTGCTCGATATCGTAAAGCGATGGATGATGACTTTAATACGCCAGTGGCAATTTCAGTTTTATTTGACCTTGTAAGGGAGTTAAATAAAGCAAGGGCTTCGACTTCTGAAAGCTCAGCTGTATTAGCAAAAGAGCTAGTAGTATTGGCCGAGCAATTGGGTTTGTTGGCGCAAGATCCAGAGTATTTTCTGAAAAATAGTGTTGTAAATGATGGTATTTCTGAAGGAGAGATTGAGTCTTTAATTGCTGATCGAATTCAGGCAAGAA
>Ga0105359_10002353_pt1 | contig 15668 bp, 16 predicted proteins | sample GOMGulsemesocosm_6_FD_83659 | JGI IMG/M metagenome (GOLD analysis project Ga0105359, IMG submission 83659) | Methane-oxidizing microbial communities from mesocosms in the Gulf of Mexico - GOM8C Gulf of Mexico | ecosystem: Environmental > Aquatic > Marine > Cold seeps | place: Gulf of Mexico...
ATCTAAACACATTATTTATTGGCGAGACATATAAACAAATTGGCTATCACAGTCATCTATAACAAAGCCAAAACGGGCATATAACTCACCGACTCGATTACCTTGTAAATGACTTAGCTTACAGGGCAATTGTTTCTCTTCGGCAAACGTAATGAGCTGCTTTAATACCTTGCTACCAATACCTTTACCTTGATGCTCCGGTAATAAGAAAAAACGACAAAAGTGAATATGGTCAGTGTTGACTTCAATTTTATAACTGCCAACAGCGATACCATCAATACAGATCAACATAGGTTTACCAACCGCCCACTCCTCTGCATGCATTTGTTGCTGTAGCGCTTCATCCCAACCAAAAATAGCTTTAATTGGCTCATATTCAGCGGATTTTTTTAAGTTAAACGCGAAGTCATAATCTTGCTCGGTAGCGAATCTGTATTCAAGGTTCATGGAGTGTCTATATTTTGAAATAGTTTTGAAGAATTAGCTAAAACGGAGAATACCTATAAGTGATTAATATGACAAGTTAAGTTAACACTTTTGCTATCGAGAATATTAACTAGGTCATACGTACAAGATCCCTACGGTCAGATTAAGTTTGAGCACTATACTACTGAGTGTTATAGTTTAGATAGACATAGGATGTTAATGCGTATATTCAAATCAAGGCTATTTAAAAAATGGGCTGATAAAGAAAGACTAACAGATAGAGCACTTAGACTGGCAGTTTTTGAAATGAATAATGGGCTAATTGACGCGAGCTTAGGTGGCCATGTTTATAAGAAACGAATACCTATCTCCGGGCAAGGCAAAAGTGGCGGACTACGCACTCTCTTAGCTTTCAAAACAGGTGACATATCATTTTTCATGTTTGGTTTTACTAAGAATGAACAAGAAAATATTAGTAAAGAAGAATTAAAAGCACTTAAATTAATGGCAAAAGAGTTACTAAGGTACAAAGAAGAACAACTTAATAAATCCCTTCTTTATGGTGCACTGATAGAGGTAATAAATAATGAGTAGCATACTAGATACATTACATAAAACAGCGATAGATTTAACTGATGCCGATGTCATGGACGTTAAAACCATGCGTGAGTTTGACGTTTTATGCTTACCTAAAATCGAACATTACAATGCTGCGCACATTAAAGCAATCAGAGAGTCAGCATGCGTCAGCCAAAGTGTATTTGCTGCCTATCTAAATACAAGTCCTTCAACCGTACGCGCTTGGGAACAAGGTGGAAAGTCTCCTAGAGGTGCATCACTCAAGTTACTCAATTTAGTTGCGAACAAAGGGCTGGATGCCTTAATCTATTAATAACCGATTAGCCTCTTAACAAAAAAGCCAACGTAAACCTAAGTATACGCTGGCTTTCATCACTATTAATTAATAACCCGACTATCAACTAATAATTACATTAAAGATTAATGGCTAGCGACTACTGAGAAGTAATAAATCATCGCTAATGCAATAACATATACAGACCAATGATCTTCTTTCATACGACCAGTCACGATCTTAAGGAAAGCATAAACAACCATCGCAGCAGCAATACCGTTACCTGAGTTGAAGCTAAAGATCGTCATCGCAACACAGATAAACGCAGGGAAATATTCAGTAATATCATCGTAGTTCACTTTCTTCATTGAAGACATCATCGAGAAGCCAATGTAGATAAGCACAGGTGCAGTGGCTACCGTTGGGATCATCGTTGCTAACGGCGATAAGAACAGCGTAAACAAGAATAAAATAGCTGTAACAACCGCGGTGAAACCAGTACGACCGCCCGCTTCTACACCCGCAGAGCTTTCTAGATACGTAGTCAGTACCGGACATGAGAAGAATGAACCAAATGTCGTAGCACATGAATCAACATGGAAGTTCTTTTCAATACCTGGCAAGTTGCCGTTTTTATCTAAATAACCGGCTTGTGAACCTACACCGAGTAGCGTACCTAACGTCGAGAAAAAGTCAGGAATAAAAAACGCCAATAAAAAAGGCAGATACTTAGGATCTAACGCACCTAAAATATCAATTTCAAACAACATTCCTTCCATACTACCCGGCATAGAAAATAACGATTCAGGTACTTCCGCTAAACCAAACGGAATACTAATCGCCGTTGTGATCAAGATAGCCAAGATAATACCGCCACGCGTTTTCTGCGCAACAAAGAACATCACCAAGAAGAAGCCAACCATCGACATTAACGCTTTCGCTGATGATAAGTCACCCAGATTAAGGACATTCTTAGATGGATTTGCAATCACAATACCAGCTTGTTTCAAACCAAGTAGTGCGATAAATAAACCAATACCCACAGATACTTTGATACTGTGCGGAATAACGCGAACAATAAAGTCACGAATACCCAAGAATGATACCGCCATAAAGATAGCACCACTGATAAACACAATACCCGATGCAATGCTTAGCGGCACACCATCACCTAGCAAGGTAAACGAGAAAATCGCCACACTGCCCAAGCCTGGACCAAGCACAAATGGACGGTTAGTATAAAACGCCATAGCCAACGTCGTTAGCACTGTCATTACAATAGTAACAGTCATCGCAGCCGAAAAAGGCAGTCCACCTTTACTCAACATCCCCGGTACAACTGCAATCAAATAAGCCATCGTTGCAAATGTTGTAAAACCAGCAATTACCTCAGTCCTTAAGTCCGTATTGTTCTTCTCAAACTCAAAGAACTCCTTTATTTTAATCATTACTGATTTCCTTTCTATTTCAAATTTTATGCAAGATGCAAAGTCGTTTATTTATAAAGCTTTACTGATTGAATCATTACTATTTTACTCAATCTTTATTTACGTAAATCTGCTGCTTTGCAATAGGATGGCGGCGGTATTCAATCAAGTGTTCCGGCGCTATCTCAGGATCTTGGCTTATTTTCGACCGTAACAAATCAAAATCAGTAGACCATTGCGCTATCCATTGTTCTTTCATCTGTTGCGGTAGCCAACTTGCACTTAGGCTGTTAAGCATAAAATGTTTCAGGCTTTCAATATCAAAGCCAAAATCTTCTACCATCACCCGATAACAGTTCGTACTGTCAGTCGCGTGCATATGCCAATCATCCGTACACGGAATAATATTTAATCCTGCTTTTGCCATCGTACGAATCGGGTGCTTAACCTGCCATTCATGGTGTTCTGGCCATTGACTTAGGAAGTAAGTATTTGAAGGCACAACAGTAAATGGAACGCCTTGCAGGGCATACAGCGCAGTCAATTCTGGATTATCAATAATGCTGTAACCGTGATCAATACGGTCAACTTCAATCAGTTCAATACCTGCAACCACATTACGCCAATGCAATCCAAACTCTGAACAATGTGCTGTTAACTTGTAGCCATTGTCCTGTGCTAAACGATAAGCCTGCCAGAATTGCTCTACCGACGCGTTATGCTCTTTATAATCAATACCGATACCCAATACGTATGGATGTGGGTGTTGTAACATCTGCTCGACCATTTCCACCGCAAGCTCAGGGGACTTTTCACGGTTGATTGAAGTAATAAGGCGGATAGTGATATTAAATTGCTGCAGGGCTGTTTCGATGCCTCGGACGAGGGCTTTATTTACGTTTTGATAACTAAGGTGCGTATCAGAAGGGTTCCAAAATGTTTCGATATAACGAACACCGCAAGCATGCGCGTCTTCAGCCACTTCTAAGAGTACACGTTCGTAGTCTTCAGCTTCTTGCATCAGTTCATACAGAAAGGTTAATGCCGCGATACCGCCTTTGGTTGAGCCAGTTTCTGCTTTATAAGCACGGTAATAACTTTTAGCTTCAAGTTCAGATAATGGGTAATCGTACTTTTTAGCAAAGGCCAGCATGGTGTCTAATCGCACACCACCAAGCAAATGATAATGTAAGTCGGCTTTAGGAAACTGACTTAAAAACTGATGAAATGATATTTGACTCACAACGACCTTCTAAACAGAGTGGGTAAGCCGTGAGTATCGCTGATTTAGTCTCAAGAAAGAAATGCAAAAAATGGTATGCCAATGCAAAAATAGCATCACCGAAATAAGGAACACATAACCAACATTAGAACATGATAATCAAGCCGTATAAAAAGCCTCTACAATTCCCCAACCATCATTGGTTTTATCTTGTAAAGTACCCCAGAATTGTTCAGCTTCTAGCGATAAACGCGCTCGATTACGGTATAAGCGAACTTGATAAGGAATGCGATATACCTCGGGATTAACCGGCACTAACTTACCTGCACTTAATTCATCTTTAATCAAACAATCAGGTAACCAAGCAATACCCTTGCCTCTTAATGCCATCTCTTTATGTAACTGGCACACAGAAGATTCAAACACAGGGTGGCAATTAAAGGTGGGCTGTTGCATCTGTGCACTGCTAATAAGTCGAGCGCTGTAACTCTCTGCTGAATAGCGTAAGTACGGTACAGACTCCTCGCCAAGCTGATACATAGGTAAACCAACATCATCCGCTTTGGTCACCAATAAAAAGTCACCACCTCCTAAAAATAGATTTTGATATGGTGGCTGTAATAAGGATAAAATATCAAATGCGAACAGAAAATCACACTCGCCATTAGCCAACGATTTAACCGCTAAGTCCACTCGCAAAATATCCACACTATAGGTCAATGATTGCGATGTTTCAGCAATATCCATCAGTTCGATTAACGTGGGAGAAGACAGTGAATGTGGCGAGGCAATGCGTAAGGGATCAAGAATAGGCTGATCAATACCATTGATTTGATCTAAGCCTTGATTTAGTTGTGTTAACAGACTTTGTGCAAGACTACGGAACTGTTTACCTGCAGGCGTAAAACGTATCGGTTGTGAACAGCGATCCACAAGCTGCTGACCAACCGCGGTTTCAAGGGCTTTAATATGTCGGCCAAATGCAGGTTGCGTAATATGTCTGAGCTGCGCCGCTTTCGAAAAGTTACGGGTTTCATTTAGCGTTAGAAAATCCTCTAACCATTTACTATCAAAACTCATTACGCTATTTCTCGCTATTTCTCACTAAACTGGGTCACTAAATTAGACGGCTATTGTAGCAATACTCCCCGCTCGATATAAACGATTAACGACATAAATTATTACGTCCTTTTGCCTTACTGCGATAAAGCGCGGTATCAGCGAGTCGTAACAACTGTGAATAATCGACATCGTGAGATGCTTTTAAGGTCGCTAACCCCATACTGCACGTAACAAATTTAGAACAGCTTGAGTAAGCATGTGAGATGCCCAAGCCCTCTATCGACTGCACCAGTTTCTCCATGAATATGGCCGCCTCTTGCTCTGTGCAATCAACCATAACAATAGCGAATTCTTCACCGCCATAACGAGCAACCGTATCAGAAGCACGTTGTACTTTCATTTTTAAGCACTCTGCTACTTTTTTAATAGCTTCGTCACCCGCTTGGTGGCCATAATTATCGTTATACAATTTAAAGTAATCAATATCGAGCATCGCCAACGATAATGTTCCACCTTTTCGTAACGCACGTTGCCATTCTTTTTCGAGTTGCATATCAAAGTGACGTCGATTAGCAAGCTCAGTCAGCCCATCGGTATGCGCTTGTTTTTCTAATTTAGACTCAAATGAACGCTCTACAATTCTCACTGCAAATGTGCCAATCGCGATAATGATTAATAACGCTGGAATGGTCACAGCACCAATTGCCATCATCACTTTGTCTGTTTTTTGATCTAGGATTGCAATATCAATGTGGATCCATAAAGTCGCACCGATATCAGGTAAAGGATACTGATAAATGGCTTCCATATAACCATCTTCGGTGTACTTAACCACACTGCGAGAAGGTAAGCTATCAGTGCTGAAATCACGGTTTAGTTCAGGTGTCGTCAATGAAATATTCACATACGATTGTCGCAGTGCGGCTAATACTTCTTCTTTACGTTGATAATTGATGTCGATAACATTACCGACATACGCAATTTCAGGATGCGCAATCACTTCACCGTTTTCATCTACTAAACAAACGTAATTACTCGGGTCGTAGCTACTTCCTTGAAAGATAGATTGAAACTGACTCACCACCTCTTTGGGGGCAATACCTTGACGAATACTCGTATCAGCAAATGCTTCAAACTTTAATGCTTGCTGTTCATTCTGTTCCATCGCGACATCAAAAAGTGCATTCCATACCAAGTCATATGTAATCGGTGTTGCAATAGTAACAACACCAGATACCACTAGCGTTAAAGCAATGAATGTCGCGACAACCGCTTGCTTCGCGTTATTTATCGAACATCGAAACTTTGTTTTCAACATAACCAACCCGAAATGACAATGTGTTCTAAAAATATTTTCAGATATTAGCAAATACTACTTTTTAGCACCACCATTTAAATCTGCAAATAAGAGTTATTATTCAATATGTTACACTGGCACGCAGCAGCTCACGAAACCATAAAGATAAATAAAATACATAATTAATCAGTATAACATGATGAGTAACTCAGCAAACCACTGCGAAGCCGCTTTTCCGTCACTACAATTATGAGAAGGTCATCATTGAATAAGTGAACACAGAAATGCTGATATCTATTTGTATGTGTACATACCAAAGAAATCATGTCGTCGACACCCTAAAGAGTATTGCAGCATTGCGCCTACCAGAGCATGTCCAAATTGAAGTTATTGTGGTTGATAACGATGAGCAAGGCTATGCCGAGAAGCTCGTCAAAGAACAAGCCGCCCTCATGCAGTACCCAGTTTTTTATCGTCAAGAAACTGCTAAGAATATCGCGTTAGCACGAAACTGTTCAATTGATAATACCAAGGGCGAATGGATAGCATTTATCGATGATGATGAAGTCGCGGATCCCGATTGGTTAGCGCAATTGTTAGCAACGGCACAAACCTACCAAGCAGATGCCGTTTTCGGTCGCGTTAAATCAACCTACCCAGACCACACACCGCAATGGATAATCGAATCGGGTGTGTTTGATAGGCCAGCGGTAAGTAATGGTCAAGAAGTCACCAGTGGCGCAACTAATTCAACGTTAGTCAGCCAAACCACAATACAGAAATACCAACTCAAATTCGACTCTAACTATGGGCTAACAGGCGGTGAAGATGCCGATTTTTTTTATCGACTATATCAGCATGGCGGTAAGTTGGTGTGCTCAAGTGAAGCGTATGTCAGTGAAGAAGTGGCAAGTAATCGATTAAACATACATTACTTATTAAAAAGAGCTATACGCATAGGTGAAACCTATACACGCTATCGTATGCAAAAAGCCCCCATTAGGAACAAACTAGCTTACTTTGTCGATGTGTTAACCAAGCTCATTATATTACTCTTTATTGTATTAATTAGATTACCTTTTGGCCAATCTAAATACGCGAAACCATTATTACAATTAGTGGATAAAATAGGGAAAGTTAAAGCATTATTCACCACCGAAACAGTCAAATTATACAGCGAATAAAACGAGTCAATGATCACCATGACTCGCTTTTGCTATTAACTTATCTATGCCGTAGGGTTAACCTAACTTAACCTGTTTAATATCACTTATATCTAGCGGTCTATTTTCCAAAACCATTGCACTGAATCGTTCTCGTAATTTACAGCCATCTTTATGCCCTTTTATTTCTACATGTTGAAATAAAATCGGCTCACCTTTTTTAATATCCACTAACAATTTAGCACCCGTCGCTAGGCCTAATGGCAATGCGTTATGCTCAACCGATAGCTCTGCGCTGGTCATCTCACCATAATAATCATAACCGCCAATGCAATCGAGTTGATCGCCTTTTTTCAAATTTCGTTTCGCACGAGATATCACATCAGACACCGGCGCACCCAATGGCCGAACAACAGATTGATGTTCAACAACATTCACATATAAGCCGTACAAAGCTTCAATGCCGGGCATGTGGTAAGGTAAATACAGCAGGTAATTAGGGCCATTACCCATTTTATAATAAGAAAGAGAATCTAATATCTCAGGCTTGTCCGTGGTGATAACAGCAAATACTCCCCCACTGGGCTCAACACCGCAAACAACTTCAATAACACCTGTTCGATTCAAAATACCACCGTCTTCTTTTAATTGTAACAAGTCGGTAATATCTTCAAGCGTCCCTTTTGCTAAATGCATACCAGGAACATCAGCAACCAAACCAGTGGCATTAGACACAATCGTCATTTCCATCGACATTTTAGAACCATCTGCAAACGAGGCGATCATCGTCGGTTTTTGCCCTGACTTTTCAGCCCAAGGAAGTACTGAATCTGGATTGGCAAACGAATCGTGAAAGCCTTTAAACTTACCGACAGCAACAATACCGAAGCCCAATACATCAGCATAATTATAGAGGTGCTTAATTAACCCTGGTTCATCACCCCACATATTACTGTAGATAAGATCTTTTTCGCGGAATAACTCAGCCAGAACAGGCCCAACTAATGCGTCTGTTTCAGCACTGACAACAAAATGCTTATTAGCCGCGAGTGCAGCCAGTGCAAGCTCACAACCAAATTCGGTATCACCAGTCAATTCAATCACAATGTCCGCATCCGTTTCACATAGCTCTGTAATATCATCAGCAATAATAGATAAAGGTAAGTTGGCATCTTTTAATAACGCAATGATAGGCGCCCGGGTTTTAGAGTAAATCGACACGACATCAATAAAATCAAGTAATGTAATCTGTTGTATCAACCCTTTACTGATATAACCCGCACCAGCAATGGCTACCTTAATACTCCCATGCTCGATTTTATACGCGTCTAATAAATTTCTATTTATCATTGATCTTCCCCAGCTATGAAACGGTTATGCAATTGATTTTTTAACCACATGCTGTAATTTTTGCCGCCAATCCGAAGGTTTAAATATCGGTGATATTTTACGACAATTTAAAATGCCATTTTTTGGCCGTTTGGCAATCGAGGCATACTCTTCGCTCGTCACCGCTTTTAAATTTCGATATCGCCCATCAGATTGATGTTTATCAGATTCTTCAAAAATAGCGCAAGCAAAATCAAACCAACTAACCCACCTATCGCCACAAAAATTATATTCGCCGAATTGATAACGGCCAGTTTCAAGCGTGTAATCCTTAGCAATATCAAGCGCCAAGTTTGCTAGATCACCAGCATACGTTGGGCAACCGAGTTGGTCGTTAACAACACGAATCTCATCCGAATTACGATTAAGTGATAGCATAGTCGCAACAAAATTACGTTGGTATTCACTAAACACCCAGGATGTTCGAATGATAATATAGTGAGTCAAATACGATTTTATATATTGTTCACCCTGTAACTTTGTTCTGCCGTACACATTTAAAGGTGCCGGTTTATCTGTTTCTGAATAACCCTCTTTGTCGTGACCACCAAAAATATACTCGGTAGAAAAGTGAATCAATAGCGCCCCAATTTTATGACATTCTTTTGCGAGTAAATACGGGCCGTAGGCATTGACAGCTTCTGCAATAGCGACTTCTTTCTCCGCTTTATCAACCTGAGTATAAGCAGCGGTGTTAATCACTACATCGGGTTTAAATTGCAAAAACAAGGATGAAACTTGCTCTGCATTCGTAATATCCAATGTATCAATATCGGAGAGTAAAACGTCCCACACCTGATGGTCAACACGGGCTTGTATCGATTGGCCAATCTGCCCTTTCAGCCCCGTAACAAGTAATCGATTCATAAAATATGTCCTTAAAGAAACAAATCTTTAAACTTAAGTCCCATCTTGTCTTTGTCAGAGAGTAATGGATTAGTACAAGGCCACTGTATGTTTAATGCTGGGTCATTCCAAATAAGACAGCCCTCATCGTTTGAGTCGTAATAATTTGTGCATTTATATTCGAAATCAGCCATTTCAGACAATACGACAAAACCATGTGCTAGCCCCGGCGGTAACCAAAATTGCAGCTTATTCTCAGCATTTAACCGCATACCATGGCACTCACCATACGTTGGTGATCCCAGTCTAATATCAACGGCAACATCATAAACCTCCCCCATCACCACACGCACTAACTTACCTTGTGATTTCGTTTTTTGAAAATGTAATCCGCGCAACACACCTTTCGTAGAACGAGAATAGTTATCCTGTAAAAAATTAAATTCACCGCCTATAATGTCTCTATAACGTGCGGCTTGAAATGTTTCCATAAAAAAGCCTCGGTCATCACCAAATACATCCGGTTCAATAACCAACGCACCATCAATGGGAGTCTTAGTCACTTTCATCTATAACTCCTCGCGCAGCAAACCGTAGAGGTATTGGCCATATTCCGTTTTCTGTAACAAAAATGCTTGGTCTTCTAATTGTCCTCGTGAGATCCACCCCTTTGAAAATGCAATTTCTTCTAAACACGCGACTTTCAGCCCCTGATTATCTTCAATCGTTTGCACAAACATCGATGCTTTTAATAATGAATAATGTGTACCTGTATCAAACCAAGCAAAACCTCGACCAAAGCGCTCGACAAACAATGCACCGGCATCGAGGTACATGTTGGTTATATCCGTAATTTCAACTTCATTACGTGCTGACGGAGTTAACGACTTAGCCATACTAATAACTCTGTTATCATAAAAGTATAACCCCGTAACCGCGATATTCGACTTAGGTTGTTCAGGTTTTTCCTCAATACTGATCGCGTTACCTTCACGATCAAACTCCACCACCCCAAATCGGCCGGGATCAGTCACTTGATAACCAAAGATCGTAGCCCCTTCATCTCGGCTTGTTGCATGTAACAACTTCCCAGTAAAGTGCTGACCATAAAAGACATTATCTCCTAATATCAGACAGACATTATCGTCGCCAATAAAGTCTTCACCAATGATAAAAGCTTGCGCGATCCCCTCTGGCCTTGGCTGCTCTGCATATTCAATATTTAACCCAAATGTCGAACCATCTCCGAATAAATCTTTAAAGTGTGGCAGGTCCTCAGGCGTCGAAATAATTAATATATCTTTAATATTAGCCAGCATCAGTACCGAAATTGGATAGTAGATCATTGGTTTATCATAAATCGGTAATAGCTGCTTAGACACCGCTTTGGTGATCGGATGTAAACGCGTACCTGAGCCTCCCGCTAACACAATACCTTTGTATTTTTTATTGCCCATTAGCACTTTCTCCTCGACGTGTTAACTGATAATCACCGCTTAGAACTCGCTGCCACCATGTTGTATTATCTAAATACCACAGCACCGTTTTTCTGATACCAGTCTCAAATGTTTCTTCTGGCTGCCAGCCTAATTCACGTTGAATTTTGCTCGCATCAATCGCATACCGAATATCATGTCCTGGTCTATCGCGAACAAATTTAATCAAATCGCGATAATGTGCAATGCCATTAGGCTTATCGGGTACAAGTGCTTCCAGCACATCACACAAGGTATGTACTACATCTATATTCTGCTTTTCGTTATGCCCGCCAATATTGTAACTTTCACCAATCTCGCCTTTTGTCGCGACTAACACGAGTGCTTTTGCATGGTCATCAACATACAGCCAATCCCGAATTTGCTTGCCATCGCCATAGATAGGGAGTTCAAAACCGCTCAAGGCATTTAAAATCATGTGAGGGATCAATTTTTCAGGAAAATGATAAGGACCATAATTATTCGAGCAGTTGGTAATTAATGTCGGTAATCCATACGTCCTCAGCCAAGCGCGTACTAAATGATCAGAACTGGCCTTGGTTGCCGAATAAGGTGAGCTGGGATCATAAGCTGTCGTCTCAACAAATAGATCGTCATGGTTGTGTAAATCACCAAACACTTCATCAGTAGAAATATGATGGAAACGAAAATCCGATTTTTTTTCAGCGTCTAATGACTGCCAATACACTCGAGCCGATTCAAGCAGATTATAAGTACCGATGATATTTGTTTCGACAAAACAGTTGGGGCTTTCTATCGAACGGTCAACATGAGACTCAGCAGCAAGGTGCATAATAATATCTGGCTGATGTAGTTCAAAAATACGTGTCACCGCCTCTTTATCACAAATATCAACGCGCTCGAATACATAACGTGATGATATTAACGTCGCAGGTATTGAATCTAAATTACCTGCATACGTTAATTTGTCGAGGTTAACGACCTCGTGCTCAGTGTCTATTAATATATGTCGAATAACGGCACTGCCAATAAATCCAGCACCACCAGTCACTAATATCTTCATATGAATGCTACTCGTAATTAACGCTTGAAGACCCCTGAACCTGTAACTTTCGCGCGATGGGTATACTTGGTTTCAATAAATACTGCAAATGGTAAACACAAGCGTCTCGGATATGAAAACGTAATACGCGATTACTAAATACATCATAAAATCCACCTGCACTGCACCGTAGTCCATCAGCGCCGACGACAATATCACTCTCATAATGTACTTTGTAACCGAGTTCCCAACACTTATAACAGATATCCGGATCGGCCATAAAGATGAAATAACGATTGTCGAAACCACCTATTTGTTCCCAGACATCACGACGGATTGCCATGAAAGATGATTGTATCCAATCCACATTAGCCGGTTTAAAATAGTCAAATCCAGCATGCTCGTAATACTCAGCTATCCCTTTCAGAATTGGCCAATTTCTAAGTGACGTACGTCGTACCACTTGTGCGATTAAATTAGGAAAATGGCGTACGGTGTCAGGGATAGAACCATCGTCATTAAGTTGTCGAGTGCCGACAATACCGATACCTGCATCACGTTCATAAAGCGTTATAATGTCAGCTAATGTTGTTGCCGATTTCCATTCAATGTCAGGGTTTACAAAAAATAAATAGTCACCACGGCATAAATCAGCACCTTGATTACAGCCTCGGGTATAACCGTTGTTTTGTTGATTAAAAATCAAGGTCACATTATTAGTCGCTCGATACTGAGACAGTATTTGTTGATTATCGCTGTCCATTGAGTTGTCAATAATGATCACTTCTGTATCAAAGTCACCTTGCTGAGTCAGTATCCTTTCGACATTATCTACAACACGTTCCGCTTTAAAAAAATCAACAATAACAACAGAAATTAATATTTTCTTAGCCATAAGAATCTTCTCTTTGCTCAACGAATAATTTTTTATCGATAACAGAAGCAAACGAATGATTTGTTATATCTATTGCTTTGTCATATCTTGGTATTGAAATTAACTCCGACACACTATAATCAGGTAATAATTCATCAGGGTAAGCCACCTTCATATTCGGGTTACATAACTCTTTCGCAATTTGTAACTGGTGGTCATCAGAAAACTCGCCAAATCGCGCTAATCTCGGCATAAAGACCACCTGTTTCTGAAGGGTCAGCATGTGATTGATACTGCCGACGCCACAATGACTAATCACCAAGCTGCTTTCTTTAACCAAGGCATCCATTTTATCCTTCGGTATCATGTCTGCGATTTCGCCATTAGCGGGTTTCTCTTCGATTTCAAAACCACCTGTTTGAATAAACCAGCGAACATTGGGGTTTTTGTAAATATCGAGCTTTGCCATTGCAGCAATCAAACGAGGGAAAGGATAAGAATTCGTCCCCATTGTCACTAATACCAATGGTTTTTCTGGCGGTTGCAACGGTGTGATAACCTTATTAACTTTACCTGCTAAATCAAATGTTTTACCTGCATATTCCACCTTGTATTCTCTAGCCACACCTTCCCACTGCGACATAAACTCATCATATAGTTTATATTTGTGGATAAATTTACCGGTATTAGACAGCTCAACAACGCGGGATAACGTATCTAAATACACGAACTTTAATGGTAAGAACTTACACACCAAAGCAAAGGGTAAAACCAGTGGGCCACCTGTCGTAAATACCGTCCGCGGCCTTTCTTTTAAAAGTACATACAAGGCATAAAAAATATTAACAAAGTGAATAAACGCATTTTTTTGTGTTGACCACATGGTGTATATTTTTTTAATTTTATCATCGTTAACAAGTGACATACTTGTCACTAAGACAATGTCATCTACATGATTACAAGCGCATAATGCTTGGGTAAGATGTCCTCCGGCCGATGCAATAACAAGCACTTTTCTATTTGGCATTTGGGTACTCCAGGTTAAGGCCATCCACTAAACTTTGATAATGATTAACTACCGTTTTCTTTTCGAAAATGTCTAATACATGCGTTTCTAATGCACACTTAATACGATTTTGAAAAAATTCATGTCGCACGATCAACTCTTCGACTTTGTTCGCTAACTCATCTATATCTTGATTACGAACTTTAATACCCACATCAATGTCATCCAAATAGCCATCAATACCAGTATTAGCGTGATATAAGATAGGTAAGCCAGAAAATAACGCTTCGACAAAAACCATTCCAAAAGACTCATTCTTACTCGGTAATAAAAATGCGGCGTATTGTTTTAATTTTTGCTGCAGCTGTGTGTTATCAATACGCCCTTTAATCAAGACGCTCTCATTTAACGATAATGAATCGATTTTACCCTGCACTATTTTAATCTTACTTTCAGGTCCTGAACCATATATATCCAGCTTAATATCTGGGTATTCAACCCTAAGTCTAGCGATAGCTTCTAATAATGGCATAATGCCTTTACGTTCATATTGCTCAAAACGAAACACAGTGACAAAGTGCGCAGCGCGATTAATTTTACTGATATCTGCTAGCTGACTCATTTCACAGGGATTAGGGAACAAACTAGATTGTGCTGCCGATGTATTAATCGTACTTTTCAGCATTTTTTTTATCGGATTTTTAGCCCAAGAACTCACCCAAAATATGTGATCTGCTTCTTCTAATACCGTTTTCCAACGCGTTCGTAAAAAGGCTTTATGCTGTAAAATACGCACATCCGTTCCCCCTCTAACGGATAAAAAATAGGGAATACCGAGGCGATTCGCGATGGCGGCTCCTAACGTGCCATCAATCGCCAATTTATGGCCATGAATAAGCTGGTATTTTATCTGCTGCTTTTTGATAAGGTTAAAAAGAAGGTGGCGGGCAAGAAATAGGGATAAAGTCAGTGCCAACCCAAAGGGTAAGCCCCAATAATAAATTGAATACAGTTTAGAATGATGTGGAATAACACGAACCAACCAAGGCCAAGGTGTTCGATGGATAACAAAAACAGTGTTGGAGATACCAGAGGTGGCATCTAATAGCGATTTAACAGCAGGTGTACTGAGATCATTACGACCGTCAGGGTAATCAGAGTGTATGTGTAAAACGTTCATATCATAATAACCTACCGCAATCCGCTATACATCAGCAGATAATTACCATTAAACAGGAATTATAGGCATTACATTCTAATATTGACCACTTTTTCGATGTGATTGAAAATCAAAAATCATTAAGTACATAAAAATAAAGCCAAGTTTACATCATGTATTTTACTACAATCAGTAATACTTGGCTTAGATTCAAGCTATTGGGCTATTCTTTATTACAGCCCCTGAGTACTCTTTATTACAGACCTTGAGTACTTTTTCTTATAAACCCTGAGTGCTCTTTATTACAGACCTTGAGTACTTTTTCTTATAAACCCTGAGTATATTGCGCATTAGTTGCCACTGGCACTAAGTTATTCAATACGACTTTTGACGCATCATCACCCGCGAGTAACGCTTCAAAGTGTTTGATTAACTCGACTTTGTC
>Ga0105359_10002362_pt1 | contig 15647 bp, 13 predicted proteins | sample GOMGulsemesocosm_6_FD_83659 | JGI IMG/M metagenome (GOLD analysis project Ga0105359, IMG submission 83659) | Methane-oxidizing microbial communities from mesocosms in the Gulf of Mexico - GOM8C Gulf of Mexico | ecosystem: Environmental > Aquatic > Marine > Cold seeps | place: Gulf of Mexico...
GCAGAACTTCAGAATAACCAGGAACTAATAAGACATCATCGAATGTCAAAGCATCTTCAGCGATTCGCAACATATGAGGCAACCTGAAAGTAAGGTGGGTATAAACTTTGACGCGGTATTTTACTGATGAATGTACTAGTTGGCAAGCCTTTGATCAGCAAACCAAAAAATAGGGATAATGCCGCAAGCTGACTAATCAGTCAAGAAATTAAGTAAAACTTCTCGATACTCCTCAAAATTAAACGTCTGAATATGCCCACCTTTCGATTCTTGCCACAACTTAGGCTCTTTAGCTTGGTCATAAAGCTCTCGCCCTAGCGCATAAGGCAAAACGCCATCAGTTTGGCTATGAAACATGAGTAGAGGCTTAGGAGATATTTCAGCCACATATTTTTCAGGATCCCACTGTGTTGGCAACAACCAGGTGAAAGGCCAGGCAATCCAAGTCACAGCAGAATTTAATGTCACGTATTGAGCGATATCCCTATAACCTGTAAAGCTAGCATCCAGAACTAAACCATCAAGATCATACTGATCTTCAAACAACGCCATACTGGTTGTCGCAATTGCCGAACCGATACTTTGACCTAGGATAAATATTTTGCGGTTAGGAAAACGCTGGCGCAGCCAAACGAGTGAAGCCTCCACGTCTTGAAATATAGCGGGGATGAAGGGCTCGCCTTTCGAGTGGCCATAGCCGCGATAATCCAACAAAAAAACATTAACACCCTTCTCAGGCAGCCAATAAACACTGCCAATATGAGTACTTATATTTTCAGCATTACCATGAAGGAATAATACGACAGGAGAATCTTCGTCTACCTCAGCCTTAGAAGCGGGTAAAAACCAGGATGCGAGTTCAGCTCCATCATCAGCCCGAAGCATCACGTCTTCATAGGCTAAATTAATATCAGCTGGGGTTCGCACATATTGCTGCTGCGGATAAAATAATAAACTCGTAAGATTACTACAGCCTCCTAACAAAAATACAAGCAAGACGAGAGAAGATAATTTTGTCACATTAAAAATACCAATTTAGCCCTAGTTTAACACTGTCGCCATCAACCTTCTTTTTACCCAAGAAATTCCCATTATGGGAAAGCAACTCTCGCTTTGCTTCAACTCGTAATTGCAGATTCCTCGCCAGTTTAGTACCTAAAGATACAGACACATCCTGGTAATCAAATTCATCACCCGCGACCGAAGGAAAATAACTGGCAAAAGTATTCATTTGCCATTGACTACCCTGATACAACCAACCCAACTGAGTCCCCCCAGCTAACTGATAATCTTTTTCGAATTGACCAGAAACTTTTAAACGGCCCTCTAATAAACCGTAGACTTGACCCAAGTGGTTATTATCAAAACCTAGGTCATAACTATAGCCACCTGCAACATCTAAGTGTGCGAATAAGTCACTACCCTCAACTAAGAAACGATCTACACCCGCATTGACCCTCCATGAAATTGGCTGTTGAAAAGAATCTCTCACACCTAAAGACAAGATATTAATAAGACTAAATTTCTGTAATTTAACCTTAACATCAGAATCTGTCTCGCCAGATGCATCTTGATTGATTACTCGCAGAGTGAAAGAGCCCATTTCAATTTGTCCTCCTTTAATAAATCCATCAGGAAGATCCATCAATTCATGGTAAGCAATACGAAAATTAACATCCATGAATTCCTCTTCATTCTGCTGGCCAAGATATAGGCTCGTACGTTGCGTTAAGTGCCCTTGATCGTCACGTACTACTGGCGTTTGTATGGGCTGAAACACATCATTTAAAGGGATCTTACTGCGCGCAGATAATAAGGCTAATGAACGTTTTCGATTTTCCGGGGAGTTCTGTTTCTTTTTCACCACGAGATAACGTAAATAGCTGATGGATACTTCTAAGATTTGAGCTTTTTCAAGATCTGATAATTTCTGAAATGCAAGTTTTGAAATATTATGCGGCTCTAACGCAATCTTTTTTGCCCATTCTTTTTGCTCACTACTGAGCTGTGATTGCTGCTGGTTAAGCATAACCCCGAATGAAGGTCGATAATCGACACGTTCGACTTTACCGATATCAATTAAACTCCGAATTGTATCCACAGGCATCGCTTTCAATGAAAAATCTTTTGCGACATCAATACGTTCACTGGATGCATCTAAGAGCGCCAGTAACCGATAAGAGCAATTTTCATCAAAAAAGAAATAATCAAACTCAGTACCCTTAGTTTCCCAAATATGATTCACAAACTGATCGACTTCATGCGCCGTTAAATTTAAGCGATACTCCCACACATCTCGATGTTCTAAATGACTGTATTCATTAACCTTGGCATAATAAGGTAATACTGAAACTACTCCAGGATAGCCTCCCGCTAAGCCCTTGTAACTAAATACCAATTCGTTGTCTGTAGGATCTGCGTTAGCGGCAAAGTTCACACTATAAGCGAGTAATTTACTTTTACTTTCATCTTCTCGATCCAACCTAATTAAGGTGTGGCCATACATAGAGGAAGGTGAGTTCAAATAAGATGCGGGGAAAATTAACGTTAATTTATGTGCATCAATTTCATTCTTCCAGTCACTCAGATCGCTGCAGGATTGATCAACCCAATTAGAATGAAATTGTTTTAACCATTTATAACGGGCAGGGAAACGACACTGCAATGATTCATTATTAACTTGTCTGATTAATGAAAACAACTCGACTTCGCTTTGTAATTCAGCAAAAGCATCAGTTTTTCCGTCAGTGTGAACAAAAAAATGTTTACTATCATTTTCACTTTTCATAGTCGCGAATAAACCATGAGGCCTATAATGTAATAAGTGAAGCCACTGAGTACTTTTTGCTAGCTCCGTTAGATTAACGTGCGGATATCCATTAGCTAAATCTTCAGCATTAACTTTTTGTATGAATAACAAAGCAATGAAACAACAAATAACGACCAAGCGTTTTTTAATCACTGTTACTTCCAGTCTTGAATAGGTCAGAAAAATAAATGAACAAGCATAAAAAAAGCGTGCCGTGGCACGCCTTTTTCACAGCTGCTTTAACAACTGATTATACCCTGCTAGAAATTAACCTAGGTATTTTTTCAATACAAGGTCAGACTGCATAGTATCTTTCATTGCTTGATAAGCAGTTTCAGACGTTGCCTCTGTAGAGAACATAGTATCAAAGCTAGCTTGTAGCTTAGTATTGAAAGTCGTTGTATCTGTCGCTTCAACACCAATGATTTCAGCAAGCGCGGCTAAAGTTTCGCCTTGGCCTTTAGCAACGTCCATGGCTAGTTGATCCATGTTGTTATCCATAAAGGTTTGAACACCGGCCAATGGACCATTAGCAGCTCCACAACCTAAAGTACCAGAAGTCATACCAAAAGTTTGGTTACCAGAAGTACCGTTTGTTGTTGCCGCTAGAACGTGTTCATGCCATTCGTTAGCATCTTGAAATACAACAGCTGTTCCTAGGCCACAACCTGCTGGACCAGCAGCAAAAGCCATTGTTGAAGAAGCTGCTAAAAGTGCACCAGCAATAATTTTTTTCATAATGTTCTTCCTTTTTCATTTAGATATCAATGATCTTTTAGATCATAGGTACTTAACTTAGACTCATGATTTAAGAATGTCTAGTAATTAGAATCATGATTTTAGTGAAAAGTAATACTAGCTCACAAAGATGAACGTAAGCTGAACAAACGAATAATATTTTATTCCTACTTTGATCATTTATCACCCAATTAAAAACGAAGCTAAACGAAGTAAATCAACTTCCTCTGCCTCATATTTTGTAAAAATGTTCTTCTGTGGCAAAGTAGCCTTCTTTCAATTTATTGGCTTAGATTATTCGTGTCACAATCTGCTCATGACGTTTTCACTGTTTCTCAGCTAAACCAGCGTGCCAAACAGCTTCTTGAAATCACCTTCAACTCGGTAAAAGTTGAAGGTGAAGTCTCCAACCTTTCACGCCCCTCATCAGGACATTGGTATTTCACGCTCAAAGACAAAGGAGCACAGGTCCGCTGCGCCATGTTTCGCTCACGTACTGCACAGGTTAAATTCCAACCCAAAGAAGGTGATCAAATTGTCGTTCGAGGCAAGGTTAGCCTGTATGAAAATCGCGGCGACTATCAGCTGATTGTTGATGCCATGAAGCCTGCAGGTGAAGGCCAGCTCCAACAAGCATTTATACAACTGAAGCAAAAGCTGGGGGCTGAGGGTTTGTTTGCTATTGAAAGCAAGCAAACGTTACCGACAGAAATCAAACGAATTGCGGTAATAACCTCTCCTACTGGCGCTGCCGTGCATGATATCTTAACCGTACTAAAACGCCGCTTCCCTGCCATTGAAGTTGATATCTATCCAGTACAAGTTCAAGGGCAAGATGCCGCGCGGCAAATTATTTGGTCCATCAACCAAGCTAATAAAGATGCAAGAGCGGATGTTATTATCGCAGGTCGTGGCGGTGGCTCTATCGAAGATTTATGGTGTTTCAACGACGAAAATTTAGCCCGCACTATTTTTAATAGCCGCTTACCCGTCGTTAGTGCTGTCGGTCATGAAGTTGATTTCACTATCGCCGACTTTGTTGCCGATGTTCGCGCTCCTACACCTTCTGCGGCTGCTGAAATGCTCAGTCCAGACCAACAAGAGTATTGGCAGCGACTAGGTTCTCTATCCAATCAGTTAGCAAAAAGTATCCACCAAAAATTACAAAGCAAGCAATGGCAATTACAAAGTGCTCAACGGGGGTTACAGCATCCTGGAGATAAACTGACGCAATATGCTCAAACCTTGGATATGCTTGAGCTGCGTATGCAGCAAAGCCAAAAGAATCAGTTTAATAATTTGCAGCAACGGCTAAATAAAGGCCAACAGAAACTGCAGCAACAAAGCCCCGTCAATACCCTGCAAAAAATTGAAACACAGATCAGTTACTTAAAAAAGAGATTATCGACTGGCTTTAAGCAAGTTATTGCCAATAAAAAAGAACGTTTACAACAACATGCTCTATTATTAAACGCGGTCAACCCCTTACAAACACTAGGACGCGGCTATGCTATTTTGCAAACAGAGTCTGACGTTATTATCCGAGATAGTCATGATGTAAAAAAAGGCGATTTGTTATCAGCCCGCATCGGTCATGGACAGCTTAATCTTATCGTCGAAAAGGTAAAACATGAAAGAAAAACAAGTAAAAAATAGCACTGTAGTGTCTATATTTTTCAGCCTTATACTGTTGAGTATACAGGGTGAAGCAAAAGAGCAATCCTCTTTCATACTACCTCAAGATAGCCGTATTCCGGGCGGACTTGCTGTTATTCCACTCGATGAATCTAGCTATAAAAAAGACATTACTTTTAACAATCAAAAAGTATGGCAATTAAGCGATGATTCTAATAATTCCTGGGCCATTATCGGTATTCCGCTAAAGCAGAAAATAGGCAAGGTCAGCTATAAAATAAACGACAAAGATTATACTTTTACGATCAAAGACAAAGCTTATAAAGAACAGCGCCTTATCGTAAAGCGCAAACACTCCAATCCACCCACTGATCAAATTAAACGAATTCAAAAAGAAAGTCGCTTATCTAAAAAAGCATTCACTACGTTTTCAAACATCAATGCAGAAAAGCCTTATCGGGTATTCAAACAGCCCGCTCAAGGGCCGATTTCCAGCCCTTTTGGACTGAAACGCTTTTTCAATGATCAAGCCAGACGACCGCATAGCGGAATCGATATTGCTGCACCGAGAGGCTCAGATATAATCGCTCCTGCCGATGGAAAGATTATTTTAACGGGCCATTTTTTCTTTAATGGCAATAGTATCTTCATTGATCACGGCCAAGGCTTAATCACAATGTATTGCCATATGGACTCTCTCGAACGTAAGCAAGGTGACAAAGTGATAGCGGGCGAAGTGATTGGCACCATCGGTTCTACTGGGCGCGCTACTGGGCCTCACCTGCATTGGACAGTGAGCCTAAATAATAGCCGAGTAGAGCCCCTTCTATTCCTTACTCACCCCCTCTAAATCCCCATTAGCTTCCCCATCAATGAGGAAGCTATCCGATCGTATTATAAATTATCGATATTTTTCCGACGTAATGATGTCTCTCTGTCTATACTCAAAGAGCTTTGTTTAAAAAGCGCTTACTCCATAGAAGAACGATATAATTGGGCCATTGCTAATCCTCTATGATCAAACGAATCTCAATTGATAAATTACGACCAGAGATGTACGTATCCGACCTTAATTGTGATTGGATACCTCATCACAATATGCAAAAAGAAGGTCGCATTCCTAATACTGCCATGATCGCGGAGCTTAAGCGTCGTGGTATTAAAGAAGTCTATATCGATACCGAGCGTGGGCCTGATGAAGCCGATGCTTATACTCAAGTAGAAGTTGAGCAACAGAATCAGGCTAAGCTAGACAAGGCTGGCTCTTTAGACATGCGCAATGCGGGCTCTGTCAGTGTCGAAGAAGAGCTATCTAAGGCCCATAAATTACAAGATAAAGCGAAAGACATAATGTCTGGCGTACTGAGCGATATTAAGTTTGGTAAACCTTTAGAAACAGAAGGTTTTGATGAACTCGCTGACGGCATGATTGATTCTGTGCTTCGTAACCATAACGCCTTAGCCTGCCTTGGCCGCATTCGAGAAAAAGATAACTACCTAATGGAGCACTCCATCAATCTTGCTGTATTGATGGGTATATTTTCCAAAGCAATGAAGATAGACCGAGAAACTATGCACCATGTCATGGTAGGGGCTTTATTGCATGACATTGGTAAAATAATGGTCCCCGATAATATATTGCACAAACCTGGCAAACTCGATGATGATGAATTTTCACGCATGAAGCAGCATGTCGTATTTAGCCGTGAATTATTAAAAAAAACCCCAGGAATTCATCCATTAACTGTCGATGTTGCTGCCCAACACCACGAACGTATTGACGGAAGTGGCTATCCAGAAGGACTAAAAGGATGTGATATTTGTCGAGAAGGAAAGATGGTCGCTATTACTGATGTTTATGATGCGATTACAGCCGACCGTTGCTATCACAAAGGCCTGGCTCCGACAGTTGCGTTAAAGAAATTGCTCGAGTGGAGTGGAACCCACTTAGATGAAAAGCTCGTGCACACGTTTATCCGCAGTATGGGAATATTCCCTGTTGGATCACTAGTAATGATGGAAAGTGGTCGCTTAGCGATCGTCATTGAGGCCAGCGAGAAAGACCAAACTCGCCCTATTATTAAAGTAATTTACCATTCACGCTTAAAGCAATATATTCCTGCTAAGATTATTGACCTAAGTAAACCGATCAGCCAAGACAGCATAAAAAATTCTGTCGATGCCAGTAAGTGGCGCATTAAAGTGTCTGATTTTCTCGCTTAACATCCCGCGTAATTCCCGGTGCCATAATTATTTTTTTTAGCTTAACCGATTCTCTTGCTGAATCATCAACACTCACGTCAATTCTTAAATTACGCTGATATTTCAACGTTAATTCTGTAATTAACTGAAACCACTCCTCAGTCACGTTCAATCTTTTGCTTTCCATGCTCATCCTTATACGTTAAGAGTCATAAATAATTCAAACGCAGCTTAACCAATTCTACTGACAAAGGCTGTCAGTAGTATTGGTTAAGGCTAAAGAATAATAAGTTCTTAGTAGGTAAATATGAAATTAAACCTTCTTACTTTCCAATAACTGCAGCCAAGCATTAACTTGCTGAGATTCAGGCGGTGACGCTATAGTACTCGCGCTATCCAGTTCAAGTAATAATTTATCGAAAGCACGCACGCGTCGTTCTTTAATAAATGCAACTCGAGCCAACGCTTTAGCATGAAGCTTATCCCCCACCAAAAATTTATGCTCAATATAACAGTACTTACGGTCCCAACTGATAACCTGAGTAGATATATCCACTTTTGCAAAAGGCTTTATTTCTTTTATAAATGAAATACTTTGCGAACTAAGTACCGACTTCCAACCTCCACCTACAAACTTAGATAATGAATCTATTTGCATTAGATACTGCGTTCTAGCCAAGTCTAATAAGGCCGGATAACGTGAATTCGTTAGGTGAAGATTGAAATCACAATCCATCGGCCATACTTGGATTTGAGTATAGCTTGGCTCTAGCGCACTAATGCGCGGCAATCGATTACGTAATAAAAGTAAACGTATCATTCTAAAAATTAAATTCATTATGGGTTCTCAGAAGGTTTTCTTGCAGTATTCTCAGAAGGTTTATCGGTACGATCAACTTTTCTAATCAAACCTTCTTGGGCAACAGAAGCGACAAGCTCACCTTGCTGATTATAAACCTGTCCACGGCAATACCCTCGCCCTGAAGAAGCACTTGGGCTATCCAAAGCATACAGTAACCATTCATCCATTTTTACCGGACGGTGAAACCAAATTGCATGATCTAAACTGGCAACCTGCATATCTTTTTGAGCAAAAGAAACACCATGTGGCATCATCGATGTGCCAATTAAATTAAAATCCGTCGCATAAGTGAGTACATTCGCATGCTCCATAGGATCATCTGTCAGAGGCGCATCTGCTTTCATCCACACATATTTAATCGGATCTTGTTTTTTCGGGGCGAAGATATTGATCGGATCAATCGCACGAATCTCAATCGGCTTATCCGCCGTATAAATATCTCTTACGCTTTCAGGGAATTTATCTTTAAACATGCGACTCAATTCAAGCTGCGAGACAACACCTCCGGGGCCTTTCACCTCTGGCATTTTATCCTGGTGCTCAAAACCCTCTTCAGGGTGTTGAAATGAACACATCATGGTCAAAATTGCTTTACCATTTTGACTGGCTTTAATTTGTCTCATCGCAAAACTACGGCCATCACGAACGCAATCAACTTCAAATTCGATACTATCAACCACATTACCTGGGCGTAAAAAATAAGCATGTAAAGAATGAGGTGCCCAATCACCTTCTGGCAAGGTTTGGCTAGCAGCAGATAAGCTTTGCCCTAATACCTGACCACCAAATAGATTGCGAAAACCTAAGTCTTGGCAGTGGCCACGAAAGCGGTTTACGCCGATAGACTCTAAGCGTAATAAATCAACAAGCTCTTGTACGTGAGGCATCAAATACTCCTTTTATCAGGGCTTCTCTTCCGCCCTATTAACTAAATACTCTTTACGACAGTTTAGTCAGCCTAGACAATCCTGCATTGGCCCAAATGACGCATCTTACCATTCGTTATTAACATCGTTGCTTCTAAATTCACCTTCTGCGGCTATGCCAAATACTGACTATCTCGTATAATGCCTGCAATAAGGCTATTTGCCGACATTTTGAAAAGACTTCCTAGACATGACCAAGACATTTCCAGATCAGTACCAATCTCTGTTAGATGAAAAGCAAGCCAAAATCGAACAAGATTTTTCTAATTTTGCATTCAACAGCTCTGGACAACCACAGCCACTCCCCGATTTGGAAATCTTTGCTAGCGAACCTGAGAATTTTCGCCTGCGCGCTGAGTTTCGTATTTGGCATCAAGATGGCCGTTGTTTCTATGCCATGTTTGAGAAAGGAAATAATAAAGTTCCTTTTGAAGTCACTGACTTCCCGATTGCCAGCAAACTGATTAATCGACTTATGGTTGAGATGCGCGAAGCGATCCACCAGCCTGAAAATGACGTTTTGATGCAGCGTATGTTCCAAATGGAGTTTTTAACAACTCTTAGCGGCGATGCACTCATCACGATGATTTATCACAAGCCGTTAGATGAAGAATGGCAAGCCGCAGCCGAAAAGCTACAAGCCCAAATTGGATTTCCAATTATTGGCCGCTCACGCAAGCAGAAGTTAGTATTAGAGCGTGACTATGTGATTGAGACGCTGACCATTGATGGCAAAGAGTACCACTACAAGCAAATCGAAGGCGGCTTCACTCAGCCTAACGGCGGTATGAATCAGAAAATGCTGGCTTGGGCTAAAGAGTTATCAAGACCTTTAAGTGGTGATTTACTCGAGTTGTATTGTGGTAATGGTAACTTCTCGATTGCGTTAGCAGAGCATTATAATCAGGTAATGGCGACCGAAATTTCTAAAACGTCGGTATACGCTGCTCAAGATAACATCGAAAAAAATGGCATCGACAATCTCATTATCGCCCGTCTTTCAAGTGAAGAGTTTGTTCAAGCCCTGCAAGGCGTGCGTCCTTTCCGTCGCTTACGAGGCATTGATTTGAATGCTTATAACTTTACAACGACGTTAGTAGATCCGCCACGATCAGGTCTTGATGATGAATCAGTAAAACAAACCCAAGGCTACGACAACATCATTTATATCTCGTGTAATCCTGAAACCTTGCACAATAATTTGCAAGAATTCACCAAGACCCACGATATTAAACGCTTCGCACTATTTGACCAGTTCCCTTATACGCATCACATTGAGTGTGGTGTGTTTTTGCAGCGTAAGGTTTAATTCATCGGACTGATTTAAGCGCCTCTTTTCATATCTTGTTCAAACTAGAGTGGTGTTAGCAATTCGCGGTGAAGCATGGAGTTTAGCGTTGAAGGCCATCCGATTACAGGGAAGTAATCGTTGAGCTTACAGGGAGAGCGAAGCGGCGTATTCACAGCGTGCCGCACAAGGATGAACTGCATGTTGAACGCAAGCGCATTGCGGTTTAGAAACCAAAACCCATGATGCTGTTTCTTTTTCAGTTAATCTTTAATCAAAACACCTAACGCTTTTTCTTAGCTTTTTTCTTACGCAGAAAGTCCTTAACCGGGGTCGGTTTTGCCATCGGGTTGAAAGCTCGATCGAACTGATTCCGAATATCAGTAACCTTCTCCTCACGCTTTTCATGCTTGCGACGCTCAGCGGCTTGCGCAAAATCTAAAATATCTTTCGAATCTGACATACAATACCTCTAGAAACTCAAAACCTCACCTTTTAAAACGATCAAAAGCTAAGGCCATACAATTAATGAACAGTTTACCGATTGATTCTATCTTACCAGAATTAAATCAGGCCTTAAGCCAAAACAAAAATGTCATATTATCCGCCCAACCTGGGGCTGGTAAGACCACCCGAGTACCACTGGCATTATTAGACGCAGAATGGCTAAGAAATGATGATGGCAGTTACAAAAAAATCATCATGCTAGAGCCCCGTCGTCTGGCTGCCCGTAACGCTGCACTCTTCATGGCCAAAAGCCTCAACGAAGCCGTCGGTCAAACCGTTGGCTATCGCATGCGCCAAGATACCAAGGTTAGCTCAAGTACTCGCATCGAAGTCATTACCGAAGGTATTTTAACCCGTTATCTATTACAAGACCCCGAGCTCAGTGATATTGGCCTCATCATCTTCGATGAACACCACGAACGCTCAGTGAATACCGACTTAGGTTTAGCTTTGAGTCTGCAATGCCAGCAATTGTTCCGCGAAGACCTAAAATTACTGGTAATGTCCGCGACTCTCGATAAAGAAGCTCTAGAAAGCATGCTAGAAGCCCACACATTATTCTGCTCTGGTCGTGCCTTTCCTATCGATTATCATTATCTTGGCTTTGATTCAAAGACTCGCCTCAGTAATCAGATGTGCGATGCTATCACCACCGCATTACAACAAGAAGACGGTAGTATTTTAGCCTTCTTGCCCGGCGTTCGTGACATCCAGTTTGTTCAACAACAGCTACAAGATAAATTAAACAGCACTCAACTCTCTTCCTTTTCAGCAACCACCAGCATCCATCCACTCTATGGGCAGCTCAGCGATAAGGAACAGCAAGCGGCGATACAAGCAACAGAAAAAGGTAAACGGAAAATAGTACTCGCGACCAATATTGCCGAAAGCTCACTCACCATTGAGGGTATTCGAATCGTGGTGGATTGCGGTTTAGAAAAACAGCTTAACTACAATGCTCGTAGTGGCATGAATGCTCTAATTACCAAAAAAATTAGCCAAGCATCCTCCATACAGAGAGCTGGTCGTGCAGGACGAATAGAACCTGGGGTTTGCTATCGCTTATGGAACGAACAAGGACAAACAAGTTTAGAAGCTCACAGCCCTGCTGAAATCAGTCGTATCGAGCTCAGCGACTTAGTCTTGAATGTTGCACAATGGGGGGCTGAGATTACTGAATTAGACTGGCTCACGACCCCTCCAACTCGCTTTATAGAACAAGCGCAAACATTATTAACCGACCTTGAACTACTCGATAATAAAGGCCAGATCAGCGCCCATGGTGAACAAGCAAGTCAATTAGGGATGTCACCACGGTTCGCCCATATGCTTTTAAATGCAGATTCAAAGCAAAACCTAAGCGATACCTGCTTATTGGCCGCATTGCTAACAGATACGCCCAAAGCGTTACGTAATAACGATGATTTATCCAGCCTGCTACAACAAGTCAAAGCTCAGCCTAAATCATTCAATTCGATTTACAGACAAGCACAGGCATGGGGTAAAAAAGTTAACTCAGGTCACAATCAAAGTCACAGCAACAAGCCGAGACAGAAGAGCAGCATACCTCAGCTATTAGCCCTCGCCTTTCCTGACCGAATCGCCCAGCGTAGAACAAACACGAGCCAAACGAGCGCCAAGAGCTGCAGCCAAAGCAGTAACAAGAATAATGGCCAGCAATACTTACTAAGCGCGGGTCGAGGCGCTCAACTTTATGGAAGCTCGGCTTTAAGTCGTGAAGATTGGTTGATTGTGACCGACATCGAAGACAACCTGCAAGGCAGCAGCTTAATTCGTAAAGCCATGCCCATTTCGGAGTCTGAGCTATTAGATACGTTCTCCTCCCATATTCAAACTCGTAACCATATTGAGTGGAACGACAAAGGCCAGCTTGAAGCCGAAAAGCGTGAATACCTTGGGGCTCTGCTCATTAGCCAAAAAAAGCTATCTTCTCTGAGTAACGAGCAATGGCAGGACGCATGGCGAAACTACTTTATTGATAACGGTATAAAGTCATTACCCTGGACAGACGAGCATCAACAATTAATCGCCCGCTTACAATTAGCATTTGAATACTATTCAAAGCAATCAAACAGCGCCAACAAGTACAACGCGCCATGGCTAAGTTTCAGTGCAGAAACTTTATTAACCGATATTGAAACTTGGCTAATGCCTTTACTCGGCCAGTGTCGCTCTCAAAAAGCATTGAACAAAATCGATCTGAAACAAGCTTTGCTCAATCGCCTAGGCTGGGACAAGGTAGCTGATTTTGAAGCTTTAGTGCCAGAGAAAATCCAAGTCCCTAGTGGCTCTCACTATAAAATTGACTATTCTCAGAGCCCGCCGGTGCTGGCGGTTAAGCTTCAGGAAATGTTTGGCTATCAAGGTAAACCGAGCATCTGCAAGGGTCAGATTGACCTTATGCTGCATTTATTATCCCCCGCTCGACGCCCCTTACAAATCACTCAAGATCTACCGCACTTTTGGGCCAGCAGCTATTTTGAAGTACGTAAAGATATGAGAGGGAAATACCCCAGACACCCTTGGCCAGAGAATCCCTTGGAAAGTGAAGCGACACGCTTCACAAAAAACAAAAGTCGCAGGCAATAGGTCTTATTATTTTTTATTTTCGATTTGCCAGCCAGTCAAAACTCATGTTAAAAATAGGGACGCTATAATAAGAAATAAATAATGGGAGAGTTGATATGGGTAAGTTTGGGGCACTAGCCATTTTATTAGCCGTTGCTGCGGTTATCTACCTTTTAAATCCTGGAAGTCAGATTCAGGTAGCTAATACCGCTCCAGCTGAGAGCATCATTGAGCCGCCTGTCTTTATTGATAATCAACAGGCTGCAAGTAACGATGATGGCAGACCTACAGACCTATTAAAGAATGACGATAAAACAACGCATAGCCATGATCTGCCTACCCCTGATACCCAAGCAGAGATTCCTCAGTTCATTCAAGATTCACTAGAAGCCAAACGTATACCTGCGTCAGAGTTGGTTGAGCAACATCATCCCGATGGCAGTATTAGTGTTGATCTAAAAGGTCAATTTCAACACGTACCCGTTGCTGTTATTGGAAAAGACGGGAAAATGAGAATTATTGAAAAAACAATAGAACCTATAGCTAAAGAATAACAAACTAATAAAACTCTAGCAGGCTTTTAGCCTGTTAGTTTTGTACCTGCATTTCATCAAATTAAGAACTTTCTTCCTAGCCCTACGTCAATAATCCAATAATTTAAGCAAACAAGTAGCTTGCTGTACTTTTACTTACATTATGACAACACAACACAGTGTGTTTATTGCTTATTCACATCTACTCTGGTTTTGAAGCATTTGTATCTGTGGAGCATTCTATGTTGTCGCGTTATCTATTATCTACAATATTATTATTCCTTTCGTTAGCAACCCATGCCGCTAATATTGTCATCGTGAATATGGATGGTGCTGGCGAAGGTCTAAATGATCCAACCGTTGTTACAGCAATAGGCGGCAACCCCGCAACGACCTTAGGGCAGCAACGGATTAACGTATTCCAACAAGCCGCTGATATTCTAGAGGGATATCTCGACATACAGGTCAATGTGGGTGTTGAAGCCAAGTTTGATGGATTAGCCTGCGACTCTTCATCGGCTGTTCTAGGAAGCGCTGGAGCAATATATAGCTGGCGTGATTTCACCAATGCTGTTCATACCTCGACTTGGTATCCTGAAGCATTAGCCAATAACCTATATGGCTCTGACTATGGCGCTTATGTCGACTCTGTCAATCCTAGTTTTACTGATGCAAATGAAATACAAGCCACCTTTAACAGTAATATCGATAATAATAATGGCTGTTTGAACGAAGTTAATTGGTATTACGGATTTGATGATCCCGCACTGGCAGGAGGTGATTATACCAATGACAGCTCTCTACTATCCGTTGTCATCCACGAAATTTTGCATGGTCTAGGAGTAGCCTCCCAAGTAAGTTCAGCTGGGGCTTTAAATGGAGGTTACATCGACGCTTATAGCCGCAACTTATATGATGCTTCAACGGCTAAAAACTGGCTAGCCATGGACAATACTGAACGCTTAGCATCTATGACCAATACTAATGACTTGGTATGGACAGGCTCTAATGTAAATAATTCGACTGCTGCATCAGCTCTTACCAATGGTATTAATGGCGGCCAAGTAGAAATGTACGCGCCTAGTCCTTACGAAAGTGGCAGCTCAGTTTCTCACTTCAGTAAAGACGCTACTCCGAATGAAATTATGGAGCCTAGCTACACAGAGTTCTTAACCACCCCTGGAATGGCGACTCAATTATTACAAGATATGGGTTGGGCCGTTTTAGCCGTAAATAATGCCCCTATATTAGCCAGTATTGGCGCACTCAGCAGCACTGAAGATAACAATAAGGTCGTGACTCTTTCTGCTACCGATGCCGATAGCAATACAGTGAGTTTCACCGCCAGTTCTGACAATGGCTCGGTAACCGCCTCTGTTTCAGGGACAACACTGACACTTACTCCAGCCACCAATTATTTTGGTACTGCCAATATTACGGTTACCGCCAATGATGGCACGGGAGCTGGCAATGCCACAGACTCTGAAGTAGTTGTCTATACCGTCAATTCAGATAATGACCTGCCTATTTTTACCAGCTCAGCCTCGAGCTCAGTCCA
>Ga0105359_10002372_pt1 | contig 15620 bp, 15 predicted proteins | sample GOMGulsemesocosm_6_FD_83659 | JGI IMG/M metagenome (GOLD analysis project Ga0105359, IMG submission 83659) | Methane-oxidizing microbial communities from mesocosms in the Gulf of Mexico - GOM8C Gulf of Mexico | ecosystem: Environmental > Aquatic > Marine > Cold seeps | place: Gulf of Mexico...
AAGTAGAATACACGGTCTCCACCAAACTGTAATTCATCAGGATGTTGAAGGTCTAAGCTGCCTGAATCAGCAATGGTTAATTCTATATGCTCATGCAAGTTCTTCAGTTCAATATTAGCCATAGTCGCTAATGGATGATCTTTTGAGACTACTAACTTCACATCCATCGGTTGAAGCGGTTTTGCAATCAAATAGGGATTAGATTGAAAATCTTTAACCAGCATCAAATCTGAACTGTGCTTGTCAAACCAACGCTGACAGCCACTTAAAAACTCAGTACGTAATTGTACCCTAGTAGATACATCCATTTCTGATAATCGTTTTAAAGCACGCATTACTGGTTCCATAGGTACAGAGCCGTCTATAACGATTTCTAACCTTGGCTCCCAGCCCTGGCTAAACCTCTCAGCCAATACTTCTAGATTATGAGCCTGCTGCAGTAGCCTGCGCCCTTCCGTCAGTATTGCATTTCCTTCAGGTGTTAGTTCAGCTCTGTATTTACTGCGATCAAATAAATTAACACCAAGATGCTGCTCTAGCTTTTTAATTTGATAACTAATTGCAGATTGCGCGCGATTAAGCTGATCTGCCGCTTTGGCAAAACTACCCAATCTGACAATCAAATCGAGAATTTTGAGTGTTTCAATATCCAATCTCATGTAAAAACCATCTAAAATTTAAATTATGTCAATTAAAACATAATAATATTTTTTGAACAAGATTAACGTTATGATTATTTTAACTTAGGCGGGCAGTCTTATTTGATAAAGACTAACTGCACCATAGCAAAATTATTATTAAAAACAACCTAAAGTAGAGTATTTATTATGACAGATTCAGCAAACCCTATTGGCCTATGCGGCATAGAATTTACGGAATTTGCAACACCAGAGCTTGATTTTATGCACCAGGTGTTTTTAGATTTCGGATTCTCAAAAATTAATAAACATAATGAAAAAGAAATCTTCCATTACAAACAAAATGACATTAACTTTCTTATCAACACCCAACGTCAGGGTTTTTCATTTGAATTCGCAAAGTCTCATGGCCCAGCTATTTCATCAATGGGCTGGCGCGTAGAGAATGCTACTTTTGCTTTTGACGAATCAACTAAGCGCGGTGCAAAAGCAGTACCTGCTGACAAGAAAGACTTACCATATCCAGCCATTTACGGTATTGGTGACAGCATCATTTATTTTATTGATGCATTCACACAAGACAATAATATTTATAGCAGTGATTTCCACCCACTAGAAAATCCAGATATTGTTGAAGAAAAAGGCTTCTTGCGTGTCGATCATTTAACCAATAATGTTTATAAAGGAACAATGGAAAAGTGGGCTGATTTCTATAAAGATATTTTCAACTTTACTGAAGTTCGTTATTTCGATATTAAAGGGGCTAAAACAGGTTTAGTGTCTTACGCACTACGCTCTCCAGATGGCAGCTTTTGTATCCCAATTAACGAAGGTAAAGGCAACGATAAAAATCAAATTGATGAATACCTTAACGAATATAATGGCCCTGGTGTTCAACATTTGGCATTTGAAAGCCGCGATATCGTTGCTTCACTTGACGCTATGGAAGGTACAAGCATTAAAACGCTAGATATCATTGAAGAATATTACGACACAATCTATGATCGCGTGCCACAAGTTACAGAAGATCGTGACCGTATCAAGCATCACCAAATTTTAGTTGATGGTGATGAAAAAGGCTACTTGCTACAAATATTCACACAAAACCTATTCGGCCCAATCTTTATCGAAATCATTCAACGTAAAGAGAATCTAGGCTTTGGTGAAGGTAATTTCCAAGCTTTATTTGAATCTATTGAGCGTGATCAAGAGCGTCGTGGCGTTCTATAACTATAAACAGCGCATAAAAAAGCCAAGTCATTAATGTGACTTGGCTTTTTTGTATCTTTAATTTGGTAATATACCAATTCAATTTATAGTTGCTCCCTTGTACTCGTTAATTATTCCTTCGCACAACAAGGCCACATAATTCACGGAAATGGTTTTAAAAACCTAAGGGTTCATTTTCCCAAATAACTAGATTTCGACCGCCTTCTTTAGCTTGATATAGTGCCATATCTGCACTGTTAATCAATTCATCAAGGTTATCCACATTAGTAAGATTATTCGCAACTCCGGTACTCACCGTGAAAGAAAGCGTATGTTCTCCAATAGCAAATTGTTGCTGCGCCACATACTCTCTAAAGGCATTAAGCAATGTATTTACTTTACTTGCATCTAAGTCTTTCATAATGACGATAAACTCTTCACCACCGTAACGTGCAACTAGCATTGCGCCAAACCATTTATCTAAAATAGCTGACATCTTTATTAATACGGCATCGCCGGCATCATGACCATAGCTATCATTAATTTTCTTGAAAAAATCAATATCGAGTAACGCAACACAAAGCTTGCTATTAGACTCTTTAGCCTTGAGGAAATCACTATCACCCACAGAGAAAAAGTAACGACGATTATACAATTTAGTCAGGTAATCACGATTGGCGGCGTCTCTAATTTCATTAATAAGCGCAATTTGTTCCATCGCTTTAATGATGCGCCATTGAAATTCTTCTTGCACAAATGGTGTGACTAAAAAGTCGTTAGCACCATGCTTAATGAAGCGCGCAGACAACGATGGGTCTTTAGAAGAAGATAAACCTATTATTGGGAATTCATCGCGTAAGCGTTTTTGTCTAATATGACGAATAAGCTCTATGCCGTTCATTTCCGGCATATTGTAATCAGTGATCAGCAAACCAATATCAGGATGCTTATTTAGCTGTTTAATAGCCTCTACACCATTTTCGGCTTCAACAACTTGATATAACAGTTTCGACAATTGACTACTGATGTAACTTCGTAATGTTTTAGAGTCATCAGCCACTAATACTTTGATGTCTTGATTTAAGATTAACTGATTCACTAACTTTATAGCGCTGATATATGAATCACGATTTTCCTTGAAGATGTAATCTAACACGCCCATTGCTAACAGCTTTTTGCGCAATTCTTCATTGGTTGTAGCAGTAAGCACGACCGTTGATATGCCATGATCCATTGTCAATTGAACCACTTCACCATTTGGCGCATCAGGCAGGTTTAAATCGGCTAACGCTAGAAAATAATCATTTTCTTTTATCAGCTCTTTTGTTTGTGCTAAGTCTTCCGCAAAATCAAATTCACAACTCAATTCAGTTGCAGCGAGGTGTTTAATGACTCTTCGAATTAGAGGACTATCTTCAATAATCAATAATTTTGACATGATAAATATGTAATTCCAGGTTTATAACGCAGTCGAATTAAAAACTAACTTACTATAAATTAGATACTTTACAATCAATTAATCAGACTAGTGACAATTGTTGTTTGTTCGTTAATCTAATCCATTCGCCTTGCTTGAGCTTATTCCCTAACGCTAATCCACCAACACTTTCTCGGTGAAGTGCGGTGACATGATTTCCAACCGCAGCAAACATTCTTTTAACTTGATGATATTTACCTTCACTAATAACTAAACTTGCTTGGTACTCATTAATAATAGTTAATTTTGCAGGTTTTGTGAGCTTTATTTCATTATTTAGTGCTATACCATTAGCAAAAATCTCCACTAAATCATGAGTTAGTGGTTCATTTACAGTCACTATATATTCTTTGCTACAGTCAGAGTTTGGTGAAGTAACTTTATGTGACCATTGACCATCATCTGTCAGTAACACCAAACCTGTAGTATCTTTATCCAATCGTCCAGCGATGTGCAGTTTATCGCTCCAAGGCTCATCGATTAACGCCAAAACGCTAATACCATCATCATCAACTGTCGAGCACACATAACCTTCGGGTTTATGTAACATGACATAAATACTGCCAAGGGTTGATATTACAACGCCATCAAGGATAACTTCTTGGGTGGATATTTTAACATCCCCTTTTTTGACAACAACGCCATCAACAGTCACATCACCACGATGTAATGCATGTTTTGCTGTTTTTCGTGTCAAATGTGCATTGTCACTCAAATACTTATCAAGACGTACCATATTTATTATCCCAAAAAATCAAAAAAAAATGCCAATGAATCCTCACTAGCACTTCACACGACGATTATAATCATTATCAAGCGATAATAATAATCATTAAACGAAAAATCTATTATGTGTGCTCTACTATTAGGCAACCAGCAGAATAACCCGCACCGAATGAGCAAATAATCGCTTTATCACCTGCAACAAAGTCATCATGAAAACGGTGAAAAGCAATTATAGAGCCAGCAGAAGCTGTATTTGCAAATTCATTCAGAATAATAGGCGCTTCGTCACCAATTGGATCTCTGCCTAAAACCTTTTTAGCAATAAAGGTATTCATGTTGATATTTGCTTGATGTAAAAACAAACGTTTCAGGTCACTTTGCGCAATATTTGCTGATTTAAGCTGTTGTTCAATTAACTTTGACACCATTGGCAGCACTTCTTTAAACACTTTTCGCCCTTGTTGAACAAACAGCTTATCTCCCTCAAATGCTTGATCTGGGTTATGACGAGAAAGGTGTCCAAAGTTACTACGAATATTATTAGAGAAGGCGGTCATTGGTTTTTTCGCTACAATCCTAAAATTATGCTGACCTTGCGCTGTTTCTTCTTTTTCAACCACAACGGCAGTCGCAACGTCACCAAAAATAAAGTGACTATCGCGGTCGCGATAATTAATTTGCGGTGACGCGATTTCAGGGCTAATAACCAGTACTGATGTTGCCGTACCACCTTCCAACGCATTAGACGCATTCATAATACCGAAAGTAGCAGATGAACATGCCACTAACATGTCAAACGCCCAACCTTGACAGCCTAGTTGCTGCTGAACTTCAATAGCAATCGCAGGATATGCACGCTGCGTGTACGAACATGCAACAATAATTAGATCAATATCCTCTGGCTTTTTATTCGCTGCTTTCAAGGCTTGTTTAGCCGCTTCTATGGCCATCTCTGCTTGAATAGACACTTCATCGTTTGAACGCTGCGGTGTGATTGGCATCATTTTGTTGATATCTAAAATACCATCTTTGGTCATCACATATCGATTATCGATGCCAGATGCCTTAGTAATAAATTCACTGCTCGATGGCTTTAGCGCTTCTAAAGTTCCAATGTCTATTGCGTCTTTATTTTGCGCATTAAATTGCTGAACATATTGATTGAATGCCCCAACTAGCTCATCGTTAGAGATTTTATGAGGCGGCGTATATAGTCCGGTTCCACTAATTACAATAGACATTATTTTTCATTCTCCAACCGCGCTTGCGGCGTATTTGTTAGCACATCATCTTGTGCGTTAGTATCTATCTGCACCTGTTGACTATCTAAGGAAACATGAGCTGCAGGAGTTAATATGCCGGCTACTAATTTGCCCTCTTTAGCGGCTAACGTTATATCAACGACCACAGTAGCTGATATTTGATCTTGAATTGCCTGCCGATTTGCATCCCAATAAATTTGAATGAATCCCAACAAGCCAGTGGCTAAACCGGCGCCATAGCCGCCATAGCGTCCAAATGAGTCCCATAACCCCATAGGTTTATTGCTTAGATGAATGATGCGGATATTAAGCAGCATTTTCCCCAGAGTTTGACCACCAAACCATGCGGTAAAGCACGTAAAATAAACGGCTGCAAACCCAAAGCCTAAACCTAAATCATCCACGACACCGAATAACCATTGCATAGGTGTTGTAGCGGGTTCTTTGTACTCCTCGTTATTCGTCTTATTTTGTGTATCAAGTCCCGCTTCTTTAAGCGTTGAATCTACTGCTTTCTCAACAGAGTTATCAATAGGTTCGATGTTATTTGCACTTAATTGAGCGTCTTGCCATTGTGGCTGAGCTAGCGCCCAAGTTTTCAGCACATCAACTTCTAAAGGAGACATTTGTGTCCCTTCGAGAGTCTCATCAACAATAACAGCCACTTCAGCTGCCTTCATGTTTGGCTCTATAGCTATGCGGCTGTTAATTAACGTCTTTAAATGGGGCTGCCAACACAATGCGGTTTCACATTGCCCCCCTTGATATGCAGATAGCCCAATTAAAGTAGCATTCGCCACAGCTTCACTGGTATCCGTTGCTTTATGCTCATCATCATCTACAAATAATTGACTGCTGGCATAAATACCTGAGGCAATAATTAAAAAACTAAAACCACGAACCGCCCAATTAGTGTATTGACCAAAAATGTTTAACATCTTCCCTTGTTTCGCTTTATGGAAAAGCCATAACGCGAGTAACAAACTCACAACGACAATATCATCTAGGGAGGTTAAGACAGCGACAATCATGAGGTCACATAACATAGCCATTCCACGTCGCCAAGGCCTAGCCAGCGGTAGATCAAATAACAAAGGATCTGGAGCAAACGCCACTGGCGTAATCCTATCTTTGGTATCCTCATTTGCAGATAATCTATTTTTAAAGCGCTGTTTAAGATTCATTAAGCTGATCACCGTATAATTTTTAATGTATAAGCATGACGTTAACGCAATGCTTTTATTGCAGACTCTAATCCCGCAATAGTCATGGGGAACATATTATCACTCATCAATTGCTTAATATAATCAATACTGACTGTATATCGCCAATGTTCTTGCTTAATAGGGTTAAGCCACACCACATTATCAAAGTGGTGAGTTAAACGGTTTAGCCATGCCTCTCCTGACTCTTCATTCCAATGCTCAACGCTGCCGCCAGGGTAGCTAATCTCATAAGGGCCCATTGATGCATCGCCAATAAAAATAACTTTATAATCGCGACCATAGGTACGAATAAGCTCCCATAAATCTTTTTTATCCGTATGGCGTCGACTGTTGTCTTGCCACACCGACTCATAAGGGCAATTATGAAAGTAAAAATATTCTAGATGTTTAAATTCGGTTTTAGCGGCGCTAAATAACTGCTCAACTTGTTCGATGTAAGGGTCCATAGACCCACCCACATCAAAGAACATCAAAACTTTTACAGTATTATGGCGCTGTGCTTTCATTTTGATATCGAGATAACCTGCATTATTAGCCGTCGACTTGATGGTTTGATCTAAATCAAGTTGATCTTGCGCCCCAGCCCGTGCGAACTTTCTCAGTCGCCTTAAAGCTACTTGCATGTTACGGCTGCCTAACAATTCATTATCGCTGAGGTTTGAAAATTGACGTTTATCCCAAACTTTAGCCGCGCGTTTATGCCTATTTTCATTTTGGCCAACACGCACACCTTGTGGATTGTAACCATAAGCACCAAACGGAGAAGTACCACCCGTACCTACCCATTTGTTACCGCCCTGATGACGCTTTTCTTGCTCTTTTAGCCGTTGCTGCAAGGTATCGAGCAACTCATCTAGTGACCCTAAAGCTTTTAGTTGTTCTTTTTCTTCATCTGTCAGAAACTTCTCTAACTCTTTTCTTAGCCAATCTTCAGGCAGTTCTTTATCAAATAAATCAATGGTGCTTATCCCTTGAAAGTAATCAGCAAAAGCACGATCGAATTTATCGTATTGACTCTCATCTTTAATCATTACGATACGTGCCAGCTGATAAAATTTATCTATATCACCAAACACAACTTGCTTTTCAAGCGCACCAATTAGATCGAGCAACTCTCGAACGCTAACTTTTAGTTCGTATTTTCGCAGGGTAAAGAAAAAATCAACCAACATTATTGTTGCCTACGTGCCAAAAACGCTATTTTCTCAAACAGGGTCATATCTTGTTCGTTTTTAAGCAATGCACCATAAAGGGGCATAATTGAATCATCATGTTGTTTATCACGAAGCACTTCTGGCGTGATATCTTGCGCTAATAGCAGTTTCAGCCAATCAAGTAACTCAGAAGTCGATGGTTTCTTTTTAATACCACCCAGCTGACGCATTTGAAAGAAGCGTGTTAGGGCTTGCTCTAACAGCTTGGGTTTGATATTAGGGAAATGAACATTAACAATTTCTTGCATTTGCTGTGCATCAGGAAATTGAATGTAATGGAAGAAACAACGACGTAAAAAAGCGTCTGGCAATTCTTTTTCATTATTGGATGTAATAATGACAATAGGACGGATTTTTGCTTTAACTAATTCTTGAGTTTCATACACAAAAAACTCCATTTTATCGAGTTCTTGCAACAGATCATTAGGGAATTCAATATCAGCTTTGTCAATTTCATCAATAAGCAAAATAGGACGGACGTCACTTTCAAATGCCTGCCACATTTTCCCCTTAATAATGTAATTGCCAATGTCTTTAACTTTATCGTCACCCATTTGAGAGTCACGTAAACGCGACACTGCGTCATATTCATACAGCCCTTGTTGCGCTTTAGTGGTTGACTTAATGTGCCACTGCAACAACGGAGCATTCATTGATTTGGCTAATTCAAGGGCCAACATGGTTTTCCCCGTGCCCGGTTCGCCTTTTATCAATAGTGGTTTTTCTAACGTGATTGCAGCTTGTACGGCAAGGCGAAGCTCATCGCTTACCACATAATTGTTGGTGCTTTCAAAAGACATAATAACTTCTTGAACAATATTAAACAGATGTTTAAACAGTATCATAATTTCCACACTAAGCGTGTCATCAATTTATATTCAAGGGCGTTTTCTTTACATTTAGTGATAAACATTCAATTAAGGCCGATTTATAGAGAATTGATTAGAAAGTCTATGCATCAATATTTAGCCAGTTTATAAACTTTTGGGCTCAAACATACCATAGGATTAAATTCAGAAAATATGGCTTTAGTGCAAACCGTCATTTATGTATTGCTGAACAAAAACATTGATTCATCTTGAATTAATTACATAATTTAAAAGAATAAACTGATTAAAAAGGTGATAAAACGTGTATTTATCACCTGCTATCTATTGATATAAAAACTTAGGTTTTTATTACATATCGTTATAACAAAATATCATTTCACTTATAGGTCAGATACTATAGTCTAAGAATAACAGACAAATTTAATCATAATTTATGGCAGATAATTTTGCCGTAAAAAACATTGAGGAATACTCATGGCTAATATCGCCCAAGACAACTCTCTAACCGTTGGTAACACACCATTGGTTCGCTTAAATAAAGTATCAAATGGCAACGTAATTGCTAAAGTAGAAAGCCGTAACCCAAGTTTCAGCGTTAAATGTCGCATCGGTGCCAACATGATTTGGTCAGCTGAAAAAAGCGGTGAACTAACTAAAGATAAAGAGCTCGTTGAAGCGACTAGTGGTAATACGGGCATCGCATTAGCATTCGTTGCTGCGTCACGTGGTTACAAATTATCACTAACAATGCCTGACACAATGAGCTTAGAGCGTCGTAAATTACTTAAAGCATTAGGCGCTAACCTAGTGTTAACTCCGGGTGCTAAAGGCATGGGCGGCGCAATCGCCAAAGCACAAGAAATGAAAGATGCTTCACCAGAAACAGTTGTTTTATTAAAACAATTTGAAAATCCAGCAAACCCTGAGATTCATGTAAAAACAACAGGCCCTGAGATTTGGAATGATACAGACGGTGAAATAGATGTATTTGTTGCTGGTGTTGGCACCGGCGGTACCATTTCAGGTGTTAGCCACTACATCAAAAATATTGAAGGTAAGGCAATTACAACAGTTGCTGTTGAGCCAACTAATTCTCCCGTGATTACTCAAGCGAAAGCTGGTGAAGAATTAACACCTGGTCCACATAAGATTCAAGGCATTGGTGCTGGTTTTATTCCAGGTAATCTAGATTTAGATCTTGTTGATTTGGTTGAGCAAGTTGACAACGATGAAGCTATTGAAATGGCACAGCGTTTAATGGACGAAGAAGGAATCTTAGCTGGAATTTCTTCTGGCGCTGCTGTTATCGCTGCTAACCGCATTGCGGCTAAACCAGAGTTTGCTGATAAAACTATCGTGGTTATTTTACCAAGTTCGGGCGAGCGTTATTTATCAACGGCATTATTTGCAAATGTATTTAGTGACCAAGAAAATGTTCAGTAATAGTTAGATTAGCTATTGAAAAAAAAGGGGAACTTAGGTTCCCCTTTTTTGTTGCTAAATAACAAGGTAAACTGAAATGCTTATAATGACGTACTGTAATTATTCTTGGAGCGATTATTAATGCCGAAGCAAACCCTAGCTGTCTTAACTCAACTGTTTACAATTCATAGCTTTACGCCTGATACTCGCCCTAATGAAAGCATATTTGATCAAGATATTTATTTCATGAGTAAAACTGATGAGGAATTATCAGTGGTAGTGCCTTCAGAGCTTGAGCTTGATAGCTTAGACAAAGAAACAGGGTGGCGTTGCTTAGAGGTTATGGGGCCGTTAAATTTCTCACTCTCGGGCATTTTATCTGGTATTGCCGGCGCCCTCGCCAGTGAGAACATCAGTATATTTGCCATATCTACATTCGACACCGATTATATTTTAGTAAAACAAGATACATTACCGCAAACAATTCACGTGTTAGAAAAAAATGAATACAAAATTAATCAGCTCGTTGAGCAACAATAATAATACCTTCAATGACTAATCAGCAGACATCCACCGACAAAAAACTCATCAAGTTAGATTTAGTTGCACCTATTAGCGGTGAGTCTTTTCCCTTATCTCAACACAATGAACCTTCCATTAGCCATGGTTTGAAGGGACAAGGCGTAATGATTAAACCACTGGGCAGTAGAATAGTGGCCCCGTGTGATGGAGTTATAACTCACAAAGCAGCGACCAATCACCAAATAGAAATGCAAATTTCACAGGGTGCATTAGTTGAAATTACTTGCGGGCATAATGCGCTGCAAACAATGGGAGTCGGTTTTATCTCAAGGGTTCAAGTCGGCCAGCGCGTTAAAGCAAATGATACGCTTATCGAACTTGATCTGTTAAGCATCAAAAAACAAATTTCCCATCTAGATATTGCCATTCTCATGTCCAATGGCATATTAACAACCCGGCCTCAATATGGCTCAATGCGCAGCGGCGAAGATATTATTCTTACCGGCGTTGTAAAACACAATTAATACATTTCATAAACTTAAATTAAAGCAGGAAAATCATGACTACCACAATCTACGGCATTAAAAACTGCGATACCATCAAAAAAGCGCTCAAATGGTTAGACGCAAATAACCTTGCCTATACCTTTCATGATTACCGTGCCAATGGCTTAGACGCTCAACTGTTAGAACAACTATGCAATGTTAGCGATCCTCAACTCATGTTGAATAAACGCAGCACCAGCTTTCGCGCCTTAACTGACGAGCAAAAAAACAATCTTGATAATGATTCATTAAAAGCCCTATTTTTAGAAACGCCCACTTTGATTAAGCGCCCATTATTAATTAAAGAAAGTGAGTCATTACTTGGTTTTAAAGACGCTCAATATCAAGCATTTTTTGAGTAGAGGCCCCCATGACTAATACGATTAACGATCAAGAACTCTTTGATTTAAGCTGCGATCTGTTGTCTCGCCCCTCAATCACACCACTTGATGAAGGCTGCCAAGCATTAATGGCCAGTTATTTAGAACCATTAGGCTTTAACATCGAAGCAATGGATTTTGAAGATACTCAAAATATGTGGGCGAGAAAAGGCAATCATGGTCCGTTATTTTGTTTTGCTGGCCACACCGATGTTGTGCCCGTTGGCGACTTATCATCATGGATTAACCCACCATTTGAGCCTAAACTCATTGACGGTATGTTACATGGCCGCGGCGCAGCAGATATGAAAGGTAGCCTTGCTGCCATGGTCATCGCGACAAAGCGATTTGTTAGCGCGCATCCTGAGCATAACGGCTCTATTGCCTTTTTAATTACCAGTGATGAAGAAGGTCCATTCATCAATGGCACCACTCGCGTAATTGATACGCTAGAAGCGCGCCATGAGAAAATTCAATATTGTATCGTTGGCGAACCTAGCAGTACCACCAAACTTGGCGACATCGTTAAAAATGGCCGCCGGGGTTCATTAACGGGCGATTTAATTATCAATGGTAAACAAGGCCACGTTGCTTACCCTCACCTTGCTGATAATCCAATTCACAAAGCTTTGCTCGCGTTAGATGAATTGGCCAAGACAACCTGGGATCACGGCAATGATTCTTTTCCGCCCACCAGCTTTCAAGTATCCAACATCAATGGCGGTACTGGCGCAGGTAATGTCATTCCGGGCAGTTTGAAAATTCAGTTTAATTTACGTTTTTCAACCGAGTTAACCTTTGATTTAATTAAGGCTCGCATTCTCACTATTTTAGATGCCCATGAACTTGATTATGATATTGATTGGACCTATAACGGCCTTCCATTTTTGACCGACAGTGGTAACTTGCTAGATGCGGTGTGTGATTCCATTAAAGAAATCACAGGGTATGATACCGATCCACAAACCAGTGGTGGCACTTCTGATGGCCGATTTATTGCGCCAACAGGTGCCCAACTGGTTGAATTAGGCCCTGTTAATGCCACCATCCATCAGGTAAATGAATGTGTGAAGTTTTCCGACCTTGAATTATTAACTGATGTGTATCAGCGATTACTTGAGAAGCTCTTGCTCGATTAATAATCACATATAGAAGGAAGCTAAAATGACACCAACGCAGCAATTGATCCTCGGACTTAATCAAGCACCGCTGCGTGAAGTAGCCAAGAATCAAAACATTCATCATGCAATCACTGATGACTGGCATGCGTTGGTATTAGGCGCGCGCAATGATGGCATCGATTTAACCATTGCCAGTGCTTTTCGCTCGTTTGAGCGCCAGCAACTCATTTGGAATAACAAAACAAATGGTTTGAGACCTGTTAAAGACTTTGACAACAAACTTGTTGATCCCACATTGGTATCGCAACAGCAGCTCCTTAATTTTATATTACATTGGTCAGCCCTGCCTGGCGCAAGCCGCCATCATTGGGGGACAGACATGGATATCTATGCGCCATCGATGTTAACCGATGAACTTCAGTTAGAACCTTGGGAATATAAAAACGGTGGCCCAATGGAAAAATTAGGCACTTGGCTCGATGAAAACTTAACAAGTTATGGGTTTTATCGCCCTTATCATCAATTTAATGGAGGGGTTGCCATTGAACCATGGCATATTAGTCATGTAGAGCAATCGCAAACTTTATTTGAACAGCTCAATATAGAGTTATTAGAGCAAGTAATTACTCAGCACGACATTGGCTTAAAAGAACTGGTGTTAAATCAGCTTGAGCACATTTACAATCAATATGTTATAAACGTGGAGCACCCATAATTATGCTTTGGATTATTCTCATTATCGCCGTAGTATTAGGCATCGTACTTTCACAGTTCGCACTGATAAAAGCGAGCAATAAAGTGAAAATGCCCCCAAAAAAAGATTCAACTTATGATGATAAATGGGATGAAGACGAAGACAAGTGGTAAGTAATTTTAACCATATTAGTGTCATAAAATATTTAAAAAAATAATAAAGAGAACATTATGAAAAAAACATCTATTGCCCTGCTTATTTCAGGGATGGCCGTGCTAAGCGGTTGTGGCGAAAAAACGACGACAGCAGAGACAAGTGTTAAGGAACCTGCTGCCAAGGTTCAAACTGGCCCAACATTACTACCTGCCTTTAACGGTCGTTTAGGCATTTATCAAAAAGTAACCTTAAATACTGACCTTTCTCATTTATCTGCTAATCAAAAGCTTATGCTCGGTAAACTCATTGATGCTAGCGTTGTGATGGATGACTTATTTTGGATGCAATCGTTTGGTGAAGATAAATCGACGTTTCTTGCTAACATTAAAGACGAAAAAACCAGAGAGTTTGCCAAAATAAACTACGGTCCATGGGACAGACTCCAAGCAGATGATGCATTTCTTTCTGGCTATAAAGAAAAATTCTTAGGGGCACAGTTCTACCCACATGACATTACAAAAGAAGAATTAGAAAATGCACCTGAAACTGTAGACACTGAAGGTCTTTATTCAGTCATTCGCCGTGACAATGATGGTAAGTTAATCTCGGTTCCTTTTTCAAAAATTTATGAAACGCAGCTTAAAAAAGCCAGTAAAATTTTACTTGAAGCCTCAGCTTTGGCAGACGATAAAGAGTTTGCTAACTATTTACAAATGCGTTCTGTTGCCTTGCTTAATGATGACTTTCAAGCGTCAGATTTTGCTTGGATGGACATGAAAAATAATCCAATTGATGTTGTTATTGGTCCTATTGAGACTTATGAAGATCAATTAGTCGGTTATCGCGCCGCTTATGAAGCCTATGTATTGGTCAAAGATCAAGTATGGTCTGCTCGCTTAGCAAAGTTTGCTAGCTTTTTGCCTGAATTGCAGCGTGGTTTACCAGTAGACGATAAATTCAAGCAAGAAAAACCAGGTACCGACGCTGATCTGAATGCTTACGACGTCATTTATTACGCCGGTCATTCAAACTCTGGTGGTAAAACCATAGCTATCAACCTACCTAATGATGAAGAAGTGCAACTTAAGAAAGGTACCCGTCGCTTACAATTGAAAAATGCGATGAAAGCAAAGTTTGATCATATTCTAGATCCTATTGCTCAGGTACTTATTGCACCGACTCAACGTAAAAATGTGACTTTTGACGCTTTCTTTGCCAATACAATGTTCCATGAAGTAGCCCATGGCTTAGGCATTAAAAATACCATCAACGATAAAGGCACAGTACGCCAAGCACTAAAAGAACACGCTTCAGCCCTTGAAGAAGGCAAAGCTGATATTTTAGGTCTGTATATGATTACAGAGCTGTTCAAAAAAGGACAAATTAGCGAAGGCGTCATCGAAGATAACTACGTTACTTTCATGGCCGGCATATTCCGCTCTGTACGCTTTGGCGCAAGCTCTGCTCACGGTAAAGCCAACATGGTTCGTTTTAATTATTTCCAACAAGCAGGCGCATTTTCACGTGATGCTAACGGATTATACTCAGTAAACTTTGAAAAAATGGCTAAAGCAATGGCCAGTTTGTCTGAGTTAATATTAACAATTCAGGGCACTGGTGATTACGCACAAGTTGATCAATTAATTAAAGACAGTGGTCTCATTAATGCAGAACTAGCCAGTGATTTAGCTAAATTGACTAAGGCTAATATCCCTGTTGATATCGACTTTAAGCAAGGTAAAGAAGTGTTAGGGTTAAAATAAGTTAGGCATTCACATTGATTACTAAAAACACGCCAATTGGCGTGTTTTTTTATCACAAATTAACCATTTAAGAGGCAATATGAAATTTATCTCGACTCCCCTATTATTACTTATTTTTTCTACGGCAACTCTAGCTAACGAAAGCCAAGGAAACAGAGAAGTTTTGCTCAATAATTCTGACGTTGAAGTGGTTCGCTTAACTTACCCCGCTGGTGCTGAATCAGGAATGCATACACATATTCATCCAAATAGAGTTGTATACTTTGTAAAAGGTGGAACCCTAGAGTTGATTCCTCAAGACACAAAGAAGCAATCAAAAGTTATTGATGTTACTGACGGCCAGACCCTATTTTTACCTGCAACGACTCACAATGTGAAAAATATAGGAAAGACAGAAATTGTGATTGTTGAAACTGAAATAAAAAATAAATAACA
>Ga0105359_10002377_pt1 | contig 15592 bp, 17 predicted proteins | sample GOMGulsemesocosm_6_FD_83659 | JGI IMG/M metagenome (GOLD analysis project Ga0105359, IMG submission 83659) | Methane-oxidizing microbial communities from mesocosms in the Gulf of Mexico - GOM8C Gulf of Mexico | ecosystem: Environmental > Aquatic > Marine > Cold seeps | place: Gulf of Mexico...
AATACTTATTGCTAATCCTCCTAAACTCCATTGACCATCTAAAGCATAGATTATGGGATAGACCTTATCGGTATTATTCTCATACGAAGCAGGTAAATAAACATGATAAGGGTAAGTTACCCCAGTTATGTTAGATGTGAAAAATGATTTTCCTACATACCTTCCTTTAAAGTATTCCCCCCAAACTGGTTTCTTAACGTCTGGCGTTTTATTGTCATTAGCGGCAAATACGGTTGTACAAATACTGCCCAGCACAACGATAATTAACAATAAGGGGCTAATTAAGGTTTTAGTTTTTACAATGATTGATCGCAATACCGATCTCCCTGATCTTTGCATCCTAGAAACATAGCACGTTGCTAAGCCGTTTAACATTATTGGCTAAAATGACGACGAAGGGGCAAAAGCCAACTGTTTTTTGTTCTTGTTGATTTTATTGTTAGCACTACGAACAGCAAAAATAACACATAATAACTTATTGAACCGCCACCACTATAACCTTCACGATGTTCAATATTTGCAATTTTCTCTTCTTTTACTCTCGTTTTAAAACGAGCAAGCTCGGCATCTAAATTAACCGTCATATCTGTAACGGCTAACCCGAAACCTTCTAATGATTTCTCCGAAAGAGTTTCATCAATACCGACCGCAGTAGTTCTTTTTTCAAGCTTATTTATACCGGGTGCTCTGAAAAGCATCTTTTTGCTTTTTATATCAAAAACAGCGGTATCAACAAAGGTTTGAATAGTGTTTTCATTTCCAGGAATGAGATACATGCCAACAATTGTCCAATAGAGTAGCGCGGCATTATTTTCAAGTGATTGAGTAACTTGATCGTATGAAACAAGGGCCATCACATCAACGTCATACAGCCTTGCAACTTGTTCTAGTGTTGTAAAGCCATCACCCCCTTGAAGGTATGTACTAGGTATCACCTCAATTCGGTCAATATAATCATAGTTGAGAAATGTTTTTTTAACTTTTTCGAGCAGCTCAATTTGATCTTTACTATGAATTCCATCACGTTGCCAATTTTTAGAAGGAACAAAAGCTAAACCTACTTTAACGGGGAGTCTTAACACGGGTATTTCTGGTTTATGTTCAGAACGGCTTGTTTCATCTGGATATAGAAAAGCCATTAAACTACTCGATTGCGTTTTCTTCCCAGTATTTTGACTTAGTATCGAGCTGCACGAAGCTAAAAATACTATTCCTAGTATTATAATTACTATTCTAGATTTCATCGACATTCCTTTTCGTAGTGCTAACGCCTAATTAATAGGCGGAAAGTAGTTGGCTATCATGCGCGAAGAATGAGCTGTAGCCAACTGTTATTTGTCGACGTTAATAACTTGTATGGCTAATCTCGCTTGTACAACGCTTCAATAGTACTAGACTCTATTGTGTTTGCATTGATCATATAACCCGTTAATGCACCTGAAGCGTCTTTTGGCAATGCTAATTTCTCCACGGATAGCGCATGTATTGTATAACTATAGCGATGCACACCATGAGCTGGAGGGGGGCAGGCACCGCCAAAGCCTTTGCTACCGTAATCATTTTTTATTTGTATACTGCCTGTAGGGGTTAATTTTTTTGTGGTACTACCCGCACCTGTTGGCATTTCCATAACGTTTTTAGATATATTCACCACTTGCCAGTGCCACCAGCCACTGCCCGTTGGCGCATCTGGGTCATAGGCTGTAATAGCAAAACTTTTTGTGCCTTCGGGGGCATTAGACCACTTAAGGTGTGGAGACAAATCACCACCTGAACAACCAAAACCATTGTATTCATGTTTTTTGGTCATCAATTCCCCATGTGAAATATCATTACTCGATAATGTAAAAGAGTCTGCAAATACAGAAGCTGAAATACTCAGTAATAAAATCGAAAAAAGTGTGGAGGTATGACGCATAATAATCCTAATTAGTTGTAATTAATTGAATGTTTATATTAATCACTTTTTTCTACCTAATTTAGTACTAAAACAATCATATGTTCGCCCTAGTCGGTCATTTTCGTTTTTCTAAGCTCTGTAGGGGTTAAACCAAAGCGTTTCTTAAAGCGTTCAGTAAATCGTGACTGAGATTGGTAACCGCATTTATCTGCAATTACACCAATTGAGTTACGTGATGTTTGCAACAAGTGTAACGCTAAGCCTAATCTCGCTTGATCTTTAACTTCTTGAACACTGGTACCTTCCAATTTAAGTTTTCGTCGCACTGTTGATTCACTCATTGCTAGCTGTTCACAAATATGTTCAATAGTTAACTTATGAAAGCCCTGATTAATAAACATTTCATGTAGTTGATCTTTTATTTGAGGATTACCTAGCAGGGATAATATTTCTTCATGTCCCAGATGGCACAATAACAAAATGATTTCTCTTTTACGTAAAGACCACAATTTTTTTGGTGCCCACAATGAAACTTCAACAAATTGTTGTAAACATTTTTCTAAATCAGCGGTTGTTTTACCGATAAAACAATCTTGTTTATTTGAGGCATTGATTTGAAGACCATTAAAATCTTGATAATCAAATTCGATTAACAGCGCAAAATACTCTTTGCCTTTAGGTATATTACGCATATTTATCGAAGGACTGTCGGCTAGAAAGATAAAATCACCAGAGTGACAAACTAGTTCGTTATTGCTCCCTAACGCTTTGTCTCCACTAAGCACTACAATCAATAATGGTTTCGCAATAGGAACATTTAACAACTTTTGCTCTTTGATAGAAGTATAAACCGAAAAAGGCTGATCACGATTCTCGTTGAACGTGTTTTTAATAGTACTAAGCAGATTGACCATGTTTACCTATATTGATGAGTGACGCTTGAGCCTAACGCCTCATTAAGGGGTGATAGGGTGGTGCACTCGCTATGTGAATTCATAAAACTAGCAACAAGAAGCAAAAACCAACTGTTTTTTGCCCTTTTAAGTGACTTATATGGATAAGACTCCTTGCCAATAGCCTACATCTTTCCACTGGTTAAATTTAAAACCAACTTCTTTAAAATGAGCTACTTTTTCCAAGCCAAACTTTTCATGTAAAGCCACACTAGCCTGGTTAGGTAATGTAATACCACCAATAACAGAGTGAATAGAGCGATGTCTTAACGCTGAAAATAATGACTCGTAAAGTTGAGTTCCAACACCGTTTCCCAAGGAGTTAGGCGATAAATAAACCGTTACTTCTACTGAAAATCGATAAGCAAAACGTTCTCTCCATTTGCTCGCGTAGGCGTAACCAATGACTTTACCCATATCATCTTCGGCAATTAACCAAGGTAAGTCATCTGACTTAATTTTAGAGATACGATCACGTATATTTTTAGGGCTTATCGTTTCTGTTTCGAAGGTAACGACAGTATCAGAAATATAATGATTATAAATTTCAGCAATAGAAATTACATCTTTATCAAGTACGCTTCGAATCACTATGCCTCCTGAAAGCCTAATACCCATGTTAAGGGGAATAGCCAACTGTATTTTTACGTTTGAAGTTCTTGTTCGGTATGCCGAATTCATATATTAAGTGCGACACCCCATTTAATAAATATTATTTGAACGTTACTTTAGTGAGATTATACTCTTTGTTTATCACTCTTTTAGCCACTCTTTCAGTCACTTTTTTTGATACTTTAGCCGCTAGTATTTTGTTTTTATTTTTTGACTTTATATCAGGTGTAGATGATACCTTGATTGAAGCCATATTGCCTTGATAACGAGGGATCCTTAAATAATAAGTGCCCTTTAGAGGACGAGAAGGGCTGTTACCTAGTTGTTGTTTTTCTTGCTCTGTCGCAAATAAATGTGCACCATAAGTCGCCGCGGGCTGGTTCGCATAAATTGAACTTATCAGGTTTTTATTTTTATCCAGTAGGTCAAATTTAATATCGTTACTTCGCCCTTTAATTCTGAAGTGCCCAGGTAAATTTGCTTCAACTAACCAAGCGTCAACAACCTGATGTTTGTTAGCCGAGAAGTTAACTTTCACCATCAACGTCGCCGCATTGGTAAAAGTTGCACTAAAATATAAAACACTCGTAATAAATAATTTAAACATATTTTACAACCTTTTTTATTGTGCAGTTACCGACCACGTATAACTTGCCTGTGCTTGTTGGTATATATCTTTTCTGATCAAGCCTGAATTATCAATAATGTCTACTTTTACAGAATAACTTGTGCTTGGCGGTGTATTAAGTGTTAACTGTGTCGGTTTATCTACATCACTCGCTTGCACAACATCATTAACCAACCAGGTGATTGTATTATTTTCTGTAGGTTGTATAGGGTTTATGGTAAATGTCAGTGGGGTACCAGCAACATGAATCGTTGATTCTTCATCCGGTTCGACCGATATAATACTACCTGCGGCAGCATAAACACTGAGTGCCCATGCTTCGGCATTTACGGAGCCAAAGGATTGTTGCTGACTATCTCTCATAAAAGTGGTGTATAGCGGGCGGTAATAACCTTCAGATTGATGAAAAGCACCTTCAAATAACCCTACGCCGGTTTGCCCATTTTCTGTTGGTATGTCATCTATATTTTCAAACCAATGACGCCATTTGACTTCTTCGGGATTAGTAATCGTGGTTATATTAGGTTCATTAGGCTCATTTGGTGAGGTGATGGGCTCACCGCCACTACTAGACTCATATTCATCCCCCAAACCAGCAAAGGAGTGACCTAACTCATGAATAAGAACATTTATATAATCATGACCATAAGCAACTACCGGAACTTTTCCTCCTGAACCACCTCGGGTATCTGAATTCACGATGACGAGTAGCTGATCAAACTGTGGAGTGATGCTAGCAGCAACTCCGAGTACTTTTAACTCATCTAAACATATTGCTCGATTGATGCCTTCACATTGATAATAGCTATTAAAAATAGTATCTACATAGATCTCTTGATAAGGAAAATCGGCTCCAGACTGCTCAGAGATACTGTCAATACGATGAATATTCCATGCGTGTTGATGTATCTTAATCGTTTCTTGTTGGTTAAATGCTTGAATTAATTCAGTAACAGCGGCTTCAAATTGTGGTAATTCGGCTTGAGTGAATCCTTCAGCTAATACAACTAAATCAACGCCTTTGCCATCGGTACTTCCTTGCAGTGTTGTCACTTGGTAATGAGGAAATACATGTATAGATAAAATTACTTCATCAGAAACCCCATAAGTGTCCTTTGCTGTAACTTTAAAAGTAGCATTTTGAGCGGTACTCACCTCAGGAGCTGTAATCAATAAGTTATCGGCACCTTGGTCTTCAAAAATCAAGTCAGGGCCTGTAATTTGTTGCCATTGATAACTAACCGTGCTGCCCTCCGGATAAGTAGACTCAACAGAGAAATATGCTTGCTCTAAAGACATTAGATAATTATCTTCAGAGCGAAAATAAATTTTAGGCGGAACGGCTTCTTCATCAGATAAGAATATGTTGATACTTGCGTAACTTATATGACCTACACTGTTTGTTACTTGTAGCGATACTATTGCTTGAGTATTATTCGGGATATTAGGGATAATAAAACTAAGTGATGATAACGTTACGTCTGAAAAGTCTAATACTGGACCATCAGTTTGTTTCCACAAGTAAGTAAGGTTTTCAATATTCTCGCCGGTAACGATCGAACTGACTTCAACTTTTTCGCCCTCCCTTCCTTCGCCATCAGAGTATTCCAGACTAACATTTAGACCATTTTTTATTTGAAGCGATATGGACTCTTGAAAACTCGCACCATCACTGTCTGTAATCGTAAGCTCTATTGTCAGCGTTTCTGTACTGATTACATTAGGTGCAATAACGGTTAACGTTGTTGTTGCATCACTAGCTAATTCAACGTCTGCCCCTAACTTTTGTTGCCATTGATAGTTAAGCGATTTACCGCCACTATTGTTAATTTTAGCGGTGATAGTGAATGGCTCACCAGCGTTTACACTCATTGTTGAACTGCTTAATTGCAAAGACAATCTTGTTTTTGTACTTTCGGTATTGCTACCACCACAGCTAGTGATTGAAAAAATAAGAAAAATAATAACGCAGAGTTTCATAGGGTACCTTAAATAATCAACGTTTAACGACTAAAAATATAGAATCAAATAAGGTTGGATAAAGCAGAAGTGAGCGAATCCATTCACCATTTTATTCTTATTTTTTAGCCTAACATAAATAACGAATAATTATAGTTGACGTTATTATTTAATACGGTTACTCGATTGATTTTTATGTTTTTTATCTATACCTATGTTCAATGAAGGTGCTTGGTTTTTCGGCTGAAGAAGTCAGAGCGTTATTTATTGTATATCTCGTACAGACCAATGAGCAGTAAAAAACTTTATTCATCTACTACTTCTTCTTCTTCTGGGCGAAGCTCTGCCGTCTTGATGTATTCATCAGGTGTTAGCTTTAACGCCCAAAGACTAAGCTGAAAGTGACGAAGGAGAAAAAGCCAACTGTTTTTGTTCTTGCTGAATTACTTGTTAACGGCTTGCTGGTTGATGAAACTCTATAACATTACCATCAGGATCTCTGATAAAGAAAAATTTAGCCCCATTGAACTCAACTTGTCCTGTAATAGCTATCCCTAAGTCTTTTATTTGCTCCATGGCTGAGGAGTAATTTGATATTTCGAGTGCGACATGTGTGTACCCGGGATATTTAACGGGGTCTTCCATCAATATATTTATTCTTGGAGCTTCATTCGACACATTTAAAATGAGGTTTATATTAACCCCTGACGGGTGTTCTACTATAGCGACAGGTTCAGGTCCAACAGGGCCAGCTATAAATTTAAAACCAAGCTTTCCATAAAATTCTCGTGATATATCTAAATCACGAACTCTCAATCCAAGATGGTTTATTCTAGTAATTTCTTTCATCATATTCCTTGATTGCGAATGGCAGACAACGCTTTGCCAAGCGGCAATAAAATTATTGGTTAATGTGTAGCGAAGCGAAACCTAACCAACGGTTATTTTTCCTTCTTGAGTGGTTTGTTAGGTATTTATTCTACTTACATTGTATTGGTATCGTAATACTTGTTCATTGTTGCTTTCGATATATTGTTGTTATGTTTATGACCAACAATACGACTAACTTCTAGGTGCTTTTTATTAACAAAATCAATGAACGCTTTACTATAATTTGGCAATATCTTTGCAATAGTATTATCAATCGCAACTTCTAAAAACTCAGTTTGGTAAAGAATCCCTGTACCTTCGAAATAAGCAAAACTTTGTCTTTTAGAACGAGAGTTTTCTAACACATAAAAGCGCACACCATTGAGCAACTCATTATTTTTTATGATTTGAAATTTTAAGTTCATTAATGTTTTTTTAAAGCGAGGATATGCTTTGATAGCTTCAATAGTATATTCATCTGCAAGTATGGTCGCGCCTACTTGAGCAAAACTCTCCAATCCTGAAATTTGATCACTGTATGGGTGCGTAACATACACTGAAGCAATCGTTTTTTCTGGAAATTTTTCAGTGACTAGTTTAATAATTTCTACAGAACGTTTTTTATTACTCGCCGCGCCAAATAAAATTATTTCATCACCAATTACTTTCAAAAGGGTATTACGGTTAGCTGAAGCATCTGTGATGAGATACAAATTGGCTGATATTTCTGTTGATGTCAGACCTTTGTCATATGTCGGAATAAGAGGACCATAGCCACTAGGTAATTGAAGTTTTTCTGTATTAACCTTTTCAATCGCTTCAAAATTGTCAATCTGATTAATATAACTAGGTAGATTGTCACCGTTATAATATTTTATCAGTGAACGCGCGTAAGTCACGCCATTAAACGTTTGATAGTCATCAAAAATATAAACTCTGCGACGCGCCTTGTTGTTAATTGATAATAAGCGAATTGGGTTATGAGCAAACACATATTGCATCTCTTTATCACCCTCCATTGCGTGCGTTAGCGTTGTTTCCTTGGACGCGGCATCATGGTGATATTTAATATTTGAACTAGGGTTAGCTTCTTCAAGCAATGGACGAACAGCAAAGAAATCGATATTCATCATAATTAAATTTTTATAGCGCTCAAAACTGTCCATCTTTTGTTTACTAACACGTTTCCCTAACGTGAGGCCATTTTTCTCATACCGTAAACTTTCGTGATCATTTTGAAAATGAACTTCATCTAATAACCGCCCACCCGTGAAGTGGTGTACTACATTTTGTACATAATGCTTTTTAGTCAGATCCATCTCAGTTACTTTGAATGCTTTATATCGACTGGGTGATTGATAGTCCCAAGACTGATAAGCATCACTTTTTCCTAAATAACGATACGTTATTGAGAATGCGGTTATTGACCTTGTATCATGATAGTGGGATTTTAGCTTGTTAATAAAGATCTCAGAGTCTTGCGCGAGAGCGACAAGTGGTGTTGAAACAGACAACAATCCAAACCATAAGCATGTTGATATTAACAAACGTTTTATTAAACGACTTTTCAAAATAAACTCCCTTTAAACGGTTAAAAATATGCAACGCTACATGCATACCTCTTAAATACCTAACGCCCACTTTAAGTTCTTGCTATGTTGCATTACACGCTATCCCTGTAATAAAAGGCAATAATTTATTATTAGACCGGCCTTAAAATTGTGATTTTACTATGTGAACTATTCTTTTAGGGGCATACTATTTAATATGTTTTCGTCAACCTTTACCCAGTATGGAGAACCATTGTACGGGTTTGTATGAGGTCTCCAGTCTCCCTCGCCAAGAAAATTAACGTTATTCACTCCAAATTTTTTTAGATCACTAATCGTGTAATGAAAACCAATGTGGTTACTTGAATATTGTGATGCATATTCACCAAGCTGACCATATATAGTTATGTATTGATTTACACCTACCATGTCGAAAAAGTTAGTTTCTATAGCCAACTCATTTTCATATCCATCTATCTGATCATATTCAAAATTACTGTATTCAACTAACATCTCTCTTTCTTTATCTGAGTAAGGGGATACCGAGGCTTCATGAATTACATTTTCAAACTCGGTTGATACAGCATATTTTTCTTTCATATTTTTCTGTAGCATTCCTCCGTGAAATATAAGGCCTGAGTCATGCCTTACATATTTATTATTTCCGGCTGTAAAAATATAGTTCGCGCAGGCAGAAACACAGAACTCATTAACTTCAACATCCATATTATATTTATACACAACTTCTCCAATCGCAACTCCCACCACGATTAGCCCTCCTGAACTTCGCACAATGAGACGCCTTCCCTCAAATTCTGTATTTCTCTCCAACATTTTAAATTTCTTTAACAATTGGTTACTGATCTTCCCGTTAAGTACTATTTGGCCATCGCTATTCAGATAAGCCTGTGGTCTCTCAAATTGCCATATTTTATAATAATTATATAAAACTTTTATAGTTATAATTATGATGAAACAGGCGAGAATAAATAATATTTTTTGTTTAATTAATCTCAATTGATTTCCTTATCAGGTGCCGAGGCAACATAACGCCTCATTAATAGGCACTGAAATAGTGAGCGCAGTGAACAAGACCAGCTGTTTATTGTTCTGCTTGAATGACTTATGTTTGTTTACTTAATTCTTGCTTAATTTGCTTTACAGTTTTACCACCAACAGCAATATTTTCATCTGCTTGTTCTCGAATTGAGACTAAAAATAGTTCTTTTGGAATACCTGTCACTTCGACAGAAACTTCAGTCAATCTCTCGATTAATTGCCTTTTAACTTCTGGTGATAATTGACCTGACTCAAATGCGATAAATGGCAAAACTCTATCCTTTAAAATAATTAATAAAACTATAATCTTAGATAAATACGATACAAAACATGTAGCGCTTGCTAAGCGGAAAATGATAGTTGGCTATAATGCGCGAGGAACGAGCCGCAGCCAACGGTTATTTTTTCCGTTTGAGCAACTTATTATGTTTTAGCCCTCTGGAAATGTAATTAGAACTACGCATCCTTTTTTTGACTGCGGTATATGAGCTGTCCCGATAGGATTATGAATAAAACTACCTTCTGCATGATCCTCTTTTCCGTCATTGAAAACACCTGAAATCACATATATTTGCTCTGCTCCTGATTTATGATAATCGATACCTGGGAATTTAGCACCAGGTTTAAATTCAAGCACAACGGCCTTGTTACCTGTTTTCTCTTTCCAAACTTCACGTTCAAATATGCTAGGAGCTATTTCTTTACACTGAACATCTTTCCAATTGATCGATGTTATTCCATTAAAATTCACTTCTTGACTCATTTTAGTTCTCCAATATGTAACATTATGCTTTGCGCGCAAAGTATATTGTTACAACAACTTCCCTGTCAATTACTTTGCGCGTATAATATTTTCACACACGATAAATTTGGTAAAAATTATGAGTCTTAAAGATTTTGATTTTTCAGAAATGGTATGTTTTTCATTGTATTCATCTTCAAATGCAATGATTCGAAAATATAGACCACAACTGAATCAATTCGATTTAACATATCCTCAATTTTTGGTAATGATGAGCTTATGGAATAATGATTCTGTTTATATTAAAGAATTAAGCGAGCAGACATATTTAGATGCTGGTACTTTAACTCAAATTTTAAAACGACTTGAAAGTAAAGGCTTTATAGAACGGAAAAAATCACTTTTAGATGAAAGGGCAAAAGAGATAGTTCTCACTAAATCTGGGTTATCTCTGAAAGATAGTACATCGCACATATTTGAAGAAATGGAATGTAAAATAAAATTAACCAAAAAAGAACAAAAAGAGATCACAAGTATCTGTAATAAAATACTATCCCGTCTACGATGAATAAAGCATAACGCCCACTTAAGCGGACAAAAATGGTTGACTATAATGTGAAGCGAGGCGGAACGTAACCAACCATTTTTGTTCCGTTTAAAGTGCTTGTTATAACTCAATACCTACAGAGGTTGTATTACCCAATCATTTACCGGTTTAGACCAAGAATCTAGCTTGTTAACAATAACAACTCCTGAAGGAGAGACAATGGGCTTAACTTTAAATGCGGTGGATTTTTGGTGGTAAACTACTGGTTGATCGCCAACCATTGTCATTTGAGCACCACCATAAGAATCACTATTGATTGATGCTGTAGTACCTAACTCTTTAGCGGAATGAATAAGTATAAATTTAGCTTCCGGGGAGGTCTTTTTATCAATACTGAAGTACATCCAAAAATGAGAATCGTCATATACTAAATTTTGATGTTTATACCGCGTATACTCCAAATTAGTTTGGTTAATTATATTGAAATTTGAATCTAAAATACTAACCATAGGTATAAATGCAAATTTATGATCAAGATAAAAACTTTTAACTGAGTAAAACTGATTACTTTCTTTACCTTCGAGTTTTATTAAGTGATATGGAGATTTTACTGAGCCAACTTGAACTAAATCTTCATTTTCTTCCATTGTTACAGTCAAGGAGTCATTCATTTTTGAGTGTTTAAGGGCATGTAATTCTGTACAACAGGATTTATTTTTATAAATTTCATTTCTTAGCTCATATGGTCTTTCACTACCTACGTTTTTTGGGATTTTAGTGGTTAATTGGCAACCACTGGAAATTAAAGTAAATATAATGATAAAAAATATTCTAGAGTCCATCACCGAACGTTTCCTTTGAGTTATAGCCCTTGTTAAGGGGCAAATTGTAGTTGGCTAAAATGTGAAGCGAAGCGAAACCGAGCCAACTGTAATTTTCCGTTTAAAGTTCTTGTATGGGCTACTCATCCTCTTTACTTGCAACTCGAAGATCTTTCCAAACCGTATAAAGGAAATTTAGGACTAATGGCAATAAAACAACTAATATAAGTGTTGTTGAATCGCTTGAAGACTTTATTTCTCGCAACACTGAATCTTGAAATACTTTCTGCTGCTTTGTGATTGAATTCTCTAGATCTGCCATATTCTTTTTTAAGCTTACAACTTCATCTTTCAACCTTGCTATTCTTAATATTTCATCCGGTTTTATAGGATTAATTGCTTGTCGTAAGCCAATAGTTTGATTCTCTACCGCTATAATTTTTTCTGACAAGTTAAAGAATCGAACATTTAAAGCTGTCATTTCTATACTTTGAGGAGCCTCTAATATTTTTTATTTAGGGTCTCTTCTAGTTTTATTTGTAACTTTCTAATATCATTTTCACTCTGGACTGTTTGATGTTCTAAATAGTCTCTATAAGTACTTTGAGAAACTTGGGCTAAAAACGCCCATGTAAAAGCAACAACACTTACCACTACAGCTGACATTCCAATCCATCTATTATTCACAGTAACTCCTTTGTTGCCCTAACGCCCTGTTAAAAGACAATAAAATTGTTGGCTAAAATTAGCGACGAAGAAGCAAAAACCAACTGTTTTTACTCTTGTTTAACAGCTTGTTAGCTGTATTTATAGTCACTACTATATTACTACTAGTTGCTTTTGTATTGAGCCTATAAATTCTTCAACATTTGAAATGAGTTCACTAACCTCAAACTCATTTAGAATATGAACTTTTCCTTTTTTGGTTTTTCCATTTCTATGAACTAAGTCATGGCGTATGCCAACTGCTTTTGAAATTGCGGCGCTATTTTCAGGGAATGAAATCCCCAGAACATTTTTATACAAACTACGAACTGTATGCATGTTGTGCCAAATAATATCAGTTAAGTACTTTTCCACCCTAGACTCAACGTTTTTATGCCAATCTAAGATATCAGAAACGCTATATTTTTTTTCATTTAGGTCAGAGTTTGTGGATATGACCTTAGTTACTCTCTCACTGTTACCTAATGTCTTGTTAAGAAATGAATCAGATAAATAGGATTCAAGGGCAGTGATTACTGAAGAATAAATCATCCTATAAACAGGTTGGATCAAGCGTTTATTATCTTTAAAAGAATGATTAGTTAATAATGAAAGGGATTGAATTGAAGTATTAAAAACATGATAAATTTCGATATCTTTTTTATCTATGACCATGTTTGAATAACCATAATAATGCCCCCTTTTTTCACTAGCGCATTTTTTGCATTTAGATTTATTTGTTGTTCTATTCCTAACATCTGCTAACCATTCATGTTCAGGATTTACAGAGCATTGCCACCAAACCTTTTGACCTGATGATTGAGATATTTCACTCGGTTTTAAATCACCATTTAAAGTTGGATGCCATTCACCTGCTATTTCTGGAAAATTTAACTCTAAGGAGTTAGCTTCAATTTTGCACAGTTTACATTCTTTAGTGTTTTTCTTAGTTCTAAACACAATAGGTTCTAACCAAGTATGCTCTGGGTTTTCTAAGCATTGCCACCAAATTTCTTGAGCACTTCCATAACTAAAATTTTCAGGTTTTAATCCATTGTTTTTTTCGGGGTGCCATTGGTTAACTAAATCTGGGTATTGCTCTAAAATTGAAGATCCTTTCTGAGGGATATTTCTAGAACACGCAGGACAACCCTTGTTTTTTCTAGCTCTGTTACTAATCGTAGCTTCCCACTCATTCTTGCATTTACTACAAACCCACCAAACTTTTTTACTAGAACCTGCGGTGAAATTCGCTGGTTGCAAATCTTCATTTAAAGTTGGATGCCATTCTTGGCAAAGAAAGCTAGAATATTCGCTTAACCTAGGTAACTTAACATTCTTTGGTTTTTTATTGCATGATGGGCAGCCCACACTAGGATCTGATGTCCTTGTAGAAATTACTCTTTTCCAATTCCCATGGCTTGGATCAACTGAGCATTTCCACCATACAGGTTTATTCGAAGAGGGGCTTAATTGAAAAGGATTTAAATCAACATTTTTAGTTGAATCCCACTCATTCAATAATGAAGGGTATTTTGTACCAAATGAATTAGCTCTTTTTCGGCAGGTCGGACATCCGCTATCTTTTCCTCGAGTTCGTGATTCAACCCTAGATGACCATTCGTGACCTTCTGAGCATAACCATACAACTTTTTTATTACTTGTGGGTGAATATTTAAAAGGATCAAAGGATGTGTTTTTTATTGGGTGTAATTCACTTGCTATTTGAGGATACACTACGGCTAGAGATTCTTCGCTTAATGTCTTTACACCTGAACAATAAGGACAATCATAACCTTGCAATGTCTTTGAGCATATTTTTTGCTGGAAAACATGCCTAATATCCTTATTACATTGCCAATATAATACCTGCGTTGAGTTGTCATATAAATTAGTAAAATCTATATTTATATTTTTGCTAGGGTGCAATAGTTTAAATGCACCTGTTTCGGTAAATAATTGTCTTTTCATCTGCCAATCTTAAACTAGGTAAAAATAGATGCAAATTGTATAATTCGATATACAGCTAACGTCTAATTAACAGGCAAAAACCAACTGTTTTTTGTCCTTGTTTAATTTATTGTTAGGCAATAAATGACAATATAGCCCCATAAACTAATAAGTTAACACCAAACAGTTGTAATTTTAAGCCACCAATTGAAATATTTTCTAGTTTATTTCTCATGTCGATTAAAAGACGAGAATTACTTGCTTGATTTTGTTGATTAAACTTTTTTTCGGTTTCAAACTGATTCTGAAAATTAACTTTATCTTTTTGTGTTTCGACTCGATGTTCATCAAGCTTTTTATAAAGATCATCTATTTTTTCTTCTAATGTTTTAGGCGTTTTATATGTCGTTATAGAAACTGGTGACACTTCGGTCCTTTGTTCACATACAACAGTTTTCAGTTGGATGTGTTTTGGCTTCCGTCCTGGAAACCTTTTAACCCATGCTAACCCTAAAGAGATTAAACTTCTGTTTTTAAATAACCCCATATTAGAATCTATGGAATAAACAATTAATAAGCCACCTAAAAGTTGGAGAATAAAGGATATTGACTTATTAATTGATGCATTGCTATAACACAAAAATTCATTACTTAAACAAGGTAACGTTAATAATAGATAATGCGCAAGAATTAATGGAAGTAAAAGAAAAAACGGCCAAGCCTGATTGATCCATATTATATACTTTTTCACCACACATCCTTTTGTTTGTGTCCGTTTGAGCAACTTGTTAGTTACCGTGTAAGCCTACGAAAAACTGATCTATACCTTGACCAATTAGAACCGCTATTAATAAAAATAGTAAAGTAATTACAGGGGGAGCAAACCAAATAATTTTTTCAATACGGCTTTTATTTTTTAACAAGGCATAACCGAGATATAACAAGCCATATAGGAAAAAGTAAAGTTCAAATGGCATGTTAGTTTCATGGCCTGTCCCGAATCGGTGAGATTGCCAAATAAAGATTATGATCGCATAAAAAAAACCATCAAGTTTTTTGCTTTCTTGATAAGAATCAAAACTCACTGAAATACAAATAAGGAGAAGGAGAATTAAAAAATTGATCTCAATTTTAGAGTAATTTAATCCATAAGGTGCAGAAAAATCTTCTATTGTTGGATAAACAAAAAGATTAATTATGTTAATAGAATCAGCACTAATACTTCCAGCAATAAAAAATGATTTAGGTAAAAATTCAAGAAACGTGAAAAATAGAATATAAAGAATGATGAAACCA
>Ga0105359_10002384_pt1 | contig 15572 bp, 13 predicted proteins | sample GOMGulsemesocosm_6_FD_83659 | JGI IMG/M metagenome (GOLD analysis project Ga0105359, IMG submission 83659) | Methane-oxidizing microbial communities from mesocosms in the Gulf of Mexico - GOM8C Gulf of Mexico | ecosystem: Environmental > Aquatic > Marine > Cold seeps | place: Gulf of Mexico...
TAATCGGCATGGCAAAGAAGCTTTTTATTAAAACCCACGGCTGTCAGATGAACGAGTACGACTCGTCCCGCATGGCAGATCTACTGGGCGACAGCCATGAGATGGAAATCACTACCGACGAGAAAGAAGCCGATATCATTCTGTTAAACACTTGCTCGATTCGTGAAAAAGCCCAGGAAAAGGTATTCCATCAACTGGGCCGCTGGAAAAAACTTAAAAACAAAAACCCTGACCTCATGATCGGTGTAGGTGGCTGTGTTGCCAGTCAGGAAGGTGATGCCATCCGTGATCGCGCGCCCTATGTCGACATGGTGTTCGGCCCACAAACATTGCACCGCCTGCCGGAAATGATTGACGCATCAAAAACCAATCATATTCCCGTGGTGGATATTTCCTTTCCGGAAATTGAAAAGTTTGATCGCCTGCCAGAACCCTCAGCAGATGGCGTCAGCGCCTTTGTATCCATAATGGAAGGCTGCAGTAAATACTGTACCTTCTGCGTGGTTCCCTACACACGTGGCGAAGAAGTCAGCCGCCCTTTTGATGACGTGATCGAAGAAGTAGCACACCTCGCCAGCCAGGGCGTACGCGAAGTCAACTTACTGGGCCAGAACGTTAACGCTTATCAAGGGCTTTCTCATGATAGTAATCCCATTGATTTGGCTGAGCTGATTACCTATGTCGCCGCCATCGACGGCATTGACCGTATCCGTTTCACCACCTCACATCCGGTGGAATTTTCCGACAGCCTGATCGAAGTTTACCGTCACGTACCTGAACTAGTCAGTCATTTGCACCTGCCCGTGCAAAGCGGATCCAATCGTATTCTGGCGGCCATGAAACGTGGCCACGAAGTCGAAGAGTACATCGACAAGATCCGTCGTCTGCGTGAGATTCGCCCGGACATGTGCATGTCCTCAGACTTCATCATTGGCTTCCCCGGCGAAACCGAGCAAGATTTTTCCGACACCATAAAACTGATCGAAACTATCGGCTACGACCTGTCCTTCAGCTTTGTCTACAGCGCCCGCCCTGGTACGCCAGCGGCAGAATTTGAAGACGACACATCTGAAGAGCTGAAAAAAGAGCGCCTCAGCATTCTACAAATGCTCATCAACCAGCAAGCCATAGCGATCAGTGAATCCATGGTTGGCACCGTTCAACGCGTACTGGTCATTGGGCCATCCAAAAAAGATCCGTCACTGCTACAGGGCCGCTCAGAAAGTAATCGCGTGGTTATTTTTGATTCGCAGGGCACAGACCTTGAGGGCACGTTGGTTGACGTCACCATTACTGAAGCGCTAAAGAACTCCATGCGCGGCACGCTGTCAAATCCCGGCCAGACTTTTTAAAAGAATTTCGTCTATCGAAACACGCTATTAAACGGATTTTTTATATCCCGGAAAGTTAGACTGTATCGCCCAACGGCATTGCATTATAGGCTAAAAATCAGCCACTATTTACAATAGTGAAATACCCTAATTAAAGCACTATACTTGTAGTTAGAAACAAGAACTAAGATCATTAAACGGAGAGTTTAAAACCACTTGACTACCAACCTACAGTTCGCGACCCAAAACCTGTCACTCAAACCTGAAGACAATCGCCGCTTGGCTAATTTATGCGGCGAACTTGATGAACACATTAAACTGATTGAAAAACGGTTGGGCATTGAAATCCATAACCGCGGCAGTAAATTTCAGCTCTCCGGCGACACCGACAGCATCATTGTCGGCAGCAACATTTTACAAAGCCTCTACACAACCACCAGCAATGACCTCATGCTAACGCCTAACGAAGTACATCTAGCATTGCAGGATGCTGGCGTTAACGGTGGTACGAATGGCAACAATGGTGCCCACAAATCACCTGATTTTGGCCGCGATCGAAATAACAAGGATTGGATAATCACCACCAAACGCAGCGTTATTAAGCCGCGCGGTAAAAATCAGAAAGAATACGTACAGAACATTCACACTAACGATGTGAACTTCGGTATCGGCCCAGCCGGCACAGGTAAAACGTATCTAGCCGTTGCCTGCGCCGTCAACGCGTTGGAGAAAGATGAAGTACGACGGATTGTACTGGTACGCCCCGCTGTTGAAGCAGGTGAAAAACTCGGATTTCTACCCGGTGATCTGGCACAAAAAGTCGACCCTTACCTACGTCCACTTTACGATGCGCTTTACGAAATGCTCGGTTTTGAAAAGGTTGATCGTCTGATCGAAAAAAACGTCATCGAAGTTGCACCGCTGGCCTACATGCGAGGCCGCACCCTGAACGACGCCTTTATCATTCTCGATGAAAGCCAAAACACCACCAAGGAACAGATGAAAATGTTTCTTACCCGCATCGGCTTTGGCTCGCATGCGGTTATCACTGGTGACGCCTCACAGATTGATTTACCTCAAGGTAAAAAATCCGGTTTGGTTCACGCTATTGAGGTCCTCGACGGCATAAAAGAAATTGGTTTCACCTATTTCGTCTCGACGGATATAGTTCGCCACACACTTGTACAACGTATCGTTGAAGCCTATGACAGCTACGACGAAGCTAACAGCGACACTCCTAATCACAATTTGGCTCCAGGCAAGTAACCAATCGCATGAACGAATCTGAAGAAAACTCGAGCAATATTGCCTTTGAGGACACCAGTGGTGCTGAAGGCGTACCTGCTAAAAGCCAAATTGGACAATGGGTTAACCGCGTGCTTATTGATCAGCAAGACGGCTCTAACTTCCCAGACGTCAACATTCAAGTGGTCGACGAGGCCTCCATTAGCGAGTTAAACGAAACCTATCGTCACAAATCCGGCCCCACCAATGTCTTATCTTTCCCCTTCGAAGCGCCACCAGGCCTGCCTGAAGAGGAAGCTGAAGCGCTGCTGGGTGATATCGTTATTTGCGCACAGGTCGTCTGCCGTGAAGCCGAAGAGCAGAACAAAATCCTACAGGCCCACTGGGCCCATATCGTAGTACATGGCGTGCTTCATCTGTTAGGCTTTGATCATCTCAACGATGAAGAAGCCGAAGAAATGGAAAGCCTCGAAATTCAGCTGTTAAGCGAACTCGCCTTCCCTAACCCTTATCAAGAGCTATCTGACCAAACATCATGAGCGACGAGCATTCGACCAATAGCCAGGGCCCCAAAAAGTCCTGGCTGGATAAATTCACTCAAGCCTTTAACTCCGAGCCCAAAAACCCGGAGGATGTCAGAGAGTTTTTAAGACAGGCTCAGGACAACCACCTGCTCGATAATATCGCTTTTAATATCATTGAAGGCGCTATCGAAATTTCCGATGCTCAGGTACGTGACGTGATGATTCCACGCCCGCAAATGACCGTTGTGAAGGAATCGGATACCCCGGAAGAATTTCTACCGCTGGTGATTGAGTCCGGCCACTCACGTTTTCCTGTTATCGGCGACAACCCCGATGAAGTCACCGGCATTCTGCTCGCAAAAGATTTACTGCCGCTGATTCTCAGCAACAATGTAAATAAATTCAAAGTAAAAGACGTGTTGCGTGCCGCTACGGTCATTCCCGAAAGTAAACGCCTCACCCAGCTGCTCAACGAGTTCCGTACCAACCGCTACCATATGGCGGTAGTCGTAGATGAATACGGCGGCATTTCCGGGCTTATCACCATTGAAGATGTACTGGAAGAAATTGTCGGCGAAATTGAAGACGAATTTGATACCGATGAAGAGGACGCCTTCATCCGTCCGATAGAAAATGACCAAACACTGGTTAACGCCCTCACTCCTATCGAAGACTTCAATGAACACTTTGATCTAGGCTTCAATGATAACGAGTTCGACACCATCGGAGGCATTGTCATGAAACATTTTGGCCGCCTGCCAAGTCGAAATGAAAGCATCGAAATCGCCGGTTTAAAATTTAAAGTGCTGACCTCCGACAAGCGTCGCATCCGCATTTTGCAGGTGTCCCCCGCCAACAGTTAACAGCCCATGAAACAATCAAAATGGTGTTACCTGCTTGCGCCCGTCGCCGGACTGTTAGCGCCCTTTGCGCTAGCGCCCTACGACCTCTGGCCGCTAGGTATCGCCTCCCTGTTGTTGCTATTAATTTGCCTACAACAGGCCAGCCCTAAACGCGGATTATTGCTGGGCTGGCTGTATGGCCTAGGACTCTACGGCACCGGTGTGTCATGGGTGTATCACAGTATCCATGACTACGGCCATGCCCCTGCCGCTCTGGCCGCCGCACTGACCTTTCTGTTTGTAGCGACTTTATCTCTAGCCTTCGCCGCCTCCTTTGGTTATGCCTTCGTCCGTTTATTCAAAAATAGCCAATCGGGAAATCTGCTTGGCTTTCCTGCGTTATGGATATTATTTGAATGGTCGCGTAGCTGGTTTTTAACCGGCTTCCCGTGGTTGTTTTCCGGTTACGCTCACACCGACACAGTGCTAGCACAATGGGCTCCGGTTCTTGGCATTTATGGCGTAAGTTTTATCGTCGCACTCTCGGCCAGCACTCTTTATCTGCTGATCGTGCAGTTCCGCAGCAACCGCCTAAACCGTTACTGTGCGCTCTATGCCGGTTTATTCGCTATTCCCTGGCTGGCGGCCTTTACGCTCTCTCTAGTCACCTGGACTCAACCCCAAGGCGAAGCCATCAGCGTAACGCTGATACAACCCAACATTTCTCAAGACCTTAAATGGCAGCCAGAACAGCGCGATAAAACCCTAAATTTGCTTTACCTGCAAACCCGACTCAACCTCGACAGCGACCTTGTTATCTGGCCAGAAAATGCCGTGCCGCTGTTTTACCACCGCGCTAAACCCTTTCTTGATGATATCAGCGAGCTAGTCAAACCATCCAGCGCCACTGTCATCACCGGTCTGCCCTATTGGCAACTTAATGACGATGACACAGAAACTTACCACAACAGCATCACTGCGCTGGGCGCTGGCAACGGCATTTATCACAAACAAAAGCTGGTGCCCTTTGGCGAATACGTGCCACTGCAACAAGTCCTGCGTGGTCTGATTGAACTCTTCAATCTGCCGATGTCAGACTTCCGTCGTGGCCCCGCCGAGCAGGCACCTTTAATTGCCACCATTGACGGCAAAGCATTAAACATCGCGCCCTATATTTGCTACGAAATTGTTTACCCTGATTTTGTGCGCGACCTAGCCAAACAAAGTGACCTATTGCTCACCATCAGCGACGATAGCTGGTTTGGCGAATCAGCAGGTCCGCTGCAACACTTACAGATGGCACGGATGAGAGCAATTGAAAACGGCCTGTATTTGATACGCGGCACCAATACCGGTGTATCAGCGATCATTGATCATCGAGGGCAAATCATTACCCGCGCAAAATCCTTTGTTGCCGAAAATTTGAAGGGAGAGGTTTGGACAGTATCAGGCCAGACGCTTTATTCTCGTTTTGGGTCATGGCCGATTTTAATTCTGTGTGGAGTATTACTTCTGATTTGCTGGAATCGAAAAGACGCCACAAACAATAAGTAACATCATTCCACTAAACAAGGCTAATTACTAAGTAAGAGAGTTCAACCTAGGCTAGGCCGAACTCAATAAAACCTTAACGCCTTCCTGACTTAACCGGCGCGCGCTTCCTGGCAGGCTTTATAGCGCTCTTATTCTCACTCTTCCCTGCTGTGTTACCTGCTGCCTTTCCAGCACTGGCCGATGAACTTTTAGACGTTTTCGGCTTAACCTTTTTACCATGATGGCGCGGCGGCAAACCTGTGTGCTGTGTCAGCACACGTTGCCCTTTGAACTTGGTTTTTGCACCCGGCGCATCACGACGGCCTTTTTGTTCTTCCGGCACTAATTGGTGTTTACCACTACCAATCAAATCAGCGCGGCCCATTTTCTTCAGCGCAGCACGTAGCATGTCCCAGTTATCCGGGTCGTGGTAGCGAAGGAAGGCTTTGTGCAACTGGCGCTGAGCTTTGGTCTTGGGCGTGGCGACGTGCTCACTTTTATAATCCACTTTTTTCAGTGGATTACGTTCACTGTGATACATCGCCGTGGCAGATGCCATTGGCGACGGATAAAAATTCTGCACCTGATCGAGCCTGAATTTGTTGGCCTTCAACCACAACGCCAGATTGAGCATATCTTCATTACGCGTACCAGGGTGCGCAGAAATAAAATAAGGAATCAGATACTGTTCCTTACCCGCCTCTTTAGAGAACTTTTCAAACATCTGTTTAAAGCGCTCATAGGTACCCATACCTGGCTTCATCATCTTGGTGAGCGGCCCGTCCTCTGTATGTTCCGGGGCAATCTTTAAATAACCACCAACGTGATGTGTTACCAGCTCGCGAACATATTCCGGATCTTCCACCGCCAGGTCATAACGCAGGCCAGAGGCAATCGCTACACGCTTCACGCCTTTAATCGCGCGCGCTTTGCGGTACAGTTGCGTGGTGGGGCTATGATCGGTACCCATATTTTTACAAATAGTCGGATACACACAGGAGGGCCGACGGCAGCTCTCCTCGATTTTCTTGTCCTTACAGCTCAAGCGATACATATTGGCCGTTGGCCCGCCCAAATCCGACACCGTACCGGTAAAGCCGGGCACGATATCGCGCATGGTTTCGATTTCCTTCAGAATCGACCCTTCCGAGCGGCTTTGAATAATGCGCCCCTCATGTTCGGTAATAGAACAGAAGGTACAACCACCAAAACAGCCGCGCATGATATTCACCGAGAAGCGGATCATTTCATAGGCAGGGATTTTTGCATCACCATAGGCCGGGTGCGGCACACGCTGGTAATTAAAATCAAACACCCAATCCATTTCCTCAGTGGTCAAAGGAATTGGCGGCGGGTTCAACCATAGATCACGCTGGCCATGGGCCTGCACTAATGCACGGGCATTACCTGGGTTGGTTTCACGATGAAAAATTCGTGATACGTGCGCGTACAAAACAGGATCATTACGCACCTTCTCGTAAGAAGGCAGGCGAATATAACTATTTTCCGGATCGCTTTTTACCGCCTCCACCGACGGTACAATTTTTACAGCCTGTACGTCGCTTGAATCAGCTTCGGCCTCTTTATTACAACTGGCCTTTTTTGCCTTGTTGTCTGAAGAGCTATCTTGATAGGGACTAATGTGCTTTTCAACTTTACCCGGCGTATCAACACGGGTGGAATCAATTTCCTGCCAACCTTCTGGCATTTTGTTGCGGAAAAATGCCGTGCCACGAATATCAGTCATTTCATCAATGATGGTACCTCGAGATAGTCGGTTGGCAATTTCACAAATGGCGCGTTCAGCATTCCCATAAACCAACATATCAGCCGTAGCATCATGCAGCACCGAGCGACGTACTTCATCGCTCCAGTAATCATAATGAGCCAAACGTCGCAAGCTGGCCTCAATGCCACCAATTACAATCGGCACATGTTTGTAAGCTTCTTTGCACCGCTGTGAGTACACCGTCACCGCACGATCTGGGCGTTTACCGCCCTCATTATCCGGCGTATAAGCATCATCATGACGCATGCGGCGATCAGCAGTGTAACGGTTAATCATGGAATCCATATTGCCCGCCGCGACGCCAAAAAACAGGTTCGGCTCGCCCAGCTCCATGAAAGCATCCTTACTGCGCCAATCCGGCTGCGCAATAATGCCAACACGATAGCCCTGCGCCTCTAACGCGCGTCCAATCACCGCCATACCAAAGCTCGGGTGATCCACATAAGCGTCGCCAGTAACGATGATAATGTCGCAACTGTCCCAGCCAAGTTCGTCCATTTCGGCGCGTGACATAGGCAAGAATGGCGAAGTGCCGTAACACTCGGCCCAGTATTTGGGATAGGAATAAAGAGAGGTAACAGATGTCATGATGTACTACGATAAAATAACAAGGCCGGTTATTATACACGAAACGATTAAACACTTCTTGTGGGCTGAATAACCACATAATCGGGATGTAGGGCCGATGCTACTGAAGAGGAACCTACGAAAACAAACGCGAATCATTTCTTCAAAGAAATAGTAACTAAATATACCTATCGCTCACACACTTTAACCAACATCTCCGCAGCTCCTTTCGCTTTCAAGGCGGCACATCGATCCCCCTGAACATGCACCAGCACAATGGCACCCTCCTTCAACAGGCACAGTGAATCCGTCAACGTTTGAACCTGGCCTGCATCGATATCCAATGTACTAACCTGCGCCTTTATCATCGCCGCAATATTATTTTTATGCTGCAAACATTGCTGATGCACGGGGTCTGCAGGATCACTAAATTCACCGCTGACGTTGATAAAAAAACAACCTCGGAACGGTAGCAAAACCTCTGCCCGATCGTTAAACCAGTCATCCAACGCATCAAACAGGGCATTAATACGCGCCATGCCGGGCTTGGCTTTATTCAGCTCGCCCTCCAGCCACTCGCAAAAGCACTTATCCCGATACGCCACAACGGCAGATATCAGCTCGCTCTTGCTGGAAAAGTGATGGTAGAGCGTTTTTTTGGCGATACCGGTCTCGGCCAGTATCTCGTTAATGCCGACCGCATGAATGCCTTTTCTGTAGAAAAGTTTAAAGGCTGTTTCAACCAGTTGTTGACGCTTTTCCGACATGCTAAGCACTCTCAAAAATAAAATAATATTGACATCAGGAGACAGACTTGTCTACCATTAAAAGTAGACAGATTGGTCTCCCCCAATAAAACGAGAGCCGAATAAGGATAGATTTATGACATCACTCATTAAAAAACTCAAAGGCGAAGGCGCGGCACTGCCGCCAAAACCAAGCATAAAAGCGATTGCGCTGGCCTGGCTGGGAGGCTTTCTCGCCATATCAGTGGTGGCTGGTTTAGCTGGTAGCCTTGAAATGATGCTGGTACTGGGTTCCTTCGGGGCCTCATGTGTGCTGCTGTTCGGGTTTCCGGATGCACCCTTTTCTCAACCCAGAAACCTAGTGGCTGGTCATTTTCTAAGCTCTCTGGTGGGGCTAACATTTCTGACACTCTGCGGCCCCACCTGGTGGTCCGTTGCTTTAGCCGTTGGCACGGCAATCGCCTTGATGATGGCGACCCGTACGGTTCACCCGCCTGCAGGCTCGAACCCTGTGATTGTTTTTCTGATCCAACCCGGTTGGGATTTTCTACTCTTCCCAACGCTGGCCGGTGCCCTACTGTTGGCAGTGGTAGCTTTGATATACAACAATTTAAGCAGGAACGACAAGTACCCGAAGTACTGGTGATCCACCAGTTATCCAATTTCAACCAAATAAGGATGATGTCTCCATTTATACCTCTTAAGTAAGAAAGACATCACGTATGCTCAACGCTATTATTACCAACCAGATATTCGAATAGCGGCTTACAGGATCCCATGGATAATTTCTCTCATTTTGTTTTAGCCCGTACCCTGCACGTCATTGGTGTGCTGTTCTGGATTGGTGGCGTTGCATTTGTCACAACGGTACTGATCCCTTCGCTGAAGAAAATCACCAATACTGATGACCGGCTGGCTTTATTCGAGCAGCTTGAAGGCAAGTTTGGTTTGCAGGCGAAAATAGCCACGCTGCTGACGGGGCTTTCCGGTTATTACATGTTGGAGGTTATGAGCGCTTGGGATCGTTATCTACAACCTCAGTTTTGGTGGATGCATTTGATGACACTGGTGTGGGCCATCTTCACACTGGTATTGTTTGTGTTTGAGCCGCTGTTCCTGCACCAGTTGTTTCGGGAGATGGCTCTCAAGAACAGCGACAAAACCTTTGCTCGCCTGCACTTGATGCATATTGTTTTGCTGACGCTGAGTGTACTGGCAGTTATGGGGGCGGTGGCTGGCTCGCATGGTTATAGCTTCGGACAATAAGCAGATCTAATTGATAGATCGATTTCGTGCTTTACCCCACGCCAAAACTTTTATTATAGTTAGAGGGGCAAAGGCGCTAATTTGACATTAGCAGGGGCGGAGCCCAAGGCAGTGATTTAGCGCCTGCCTAAAACAATCAACTCACTGTTATACACTCAAATCCATACATTAGTCGCCTGCAACCAACTCACACCCTATTCACTTAAAGAGTATGGAGAAACAGGAGGTTTTTCATGAAACTGGAATTGGAACCACTTGAGTCCGAAAGCCGTACCAGCCAACCCGCAAATTTCGAATCGCAGAACATAAAATACCGAGGGCCTGAACACCGCCTCGCCCCAAGACGACTAAAATCTGACCGACGCATAATGCTCCGCTTTGAGTTGGATAAAAATGACCGTCGTTCAGATATGGACCGACGTGATGGCGGAAGATGGAATAACCTTTATAGCCTGTGACGCAAGCTAGTTACGCGACAGGTTCATCAGGTATTCAATGAAGTGGGCTGCCAACTTGTGACGCCCGGCATAACCAGATTTCACATAAATACTGGTAGCTTGTTGGCATACGGTTTTTTCCTTAACGTCTCGTAGTTCCGAAATCTCCTTTATGGACAGGCCTTTGATCAGCAGCGCCTCCTCACTTTCGGATAAAAACAAGTTCCACTGTTCAAACTATTCTTCCATAACAATCATTAAATCACCTGAAACGCCTACCATGCGTGATATCTGCTCAGAAAGAGCTCTGATTAGCTGACGAACGCTGTACAACTCACGGGCCAACACCAACGACACAGAAAGGAAAACCAACGCTTCAATTATGATATAAAAACGGCTTTCATCTTCCTGTAAATCGACAATGATGTCATAGGCGATAAACAGCGCTATGGGGCATATGCCCTATACTCTTTTACATCAAAAATAAAAAATATCGTTTCTCTAGCCGCACATTTGCCCTACATTGCGTCAACGTTAATTCACATAAACGGGAATGCGAAGCCAACGATGGCTAAATATTCTTTACCAAAGGTTAGAAATGAAAAAATTAATGGTTTTCTTTGCGGCCGGTTGCTTGGGCGCGTTAGCTAATAGCGTCACCGTCTGGTTATTTGGTGACATGGGAATCAGCGCCAATCTGGGGGTATCCATTTCACCCTCATTCACACCCTCCTGGCTTTATCCTAGACTGGTGTGGGGCGGACTTTGGGGGCTATTGTTTATTCTGCCAATGCTGCAGTCCAAACCATTATTGAAGGGATCGGTATTGAGTATCTTTCCGACCATCATCCAGCTGTTTGTGGTTTTCCCCTACCAAACACGCCACGGCGTTGCTGGTCTGGAATTAGGTTTGCTAACACCGCTAGCCGTATTGTTCTTTAACTGGGTGTGGGGCGTGGTGACTACGCTAACAATACGGTTGGCACGTTAACGCTCTCTGAAAATCACATATTAAAACGGGTAATTTGACCTATTTCATAGGAATAACGAAAGTAAGGGGTTTCCTCATCCTTAAAGGCTACTCCCTGCTGGTTAATAAAGTAACAAACATTAGGTCCGCCACCCGCGCTCCAACCCTTGGCGGGGACATCTTTGTCATAGCCCTCTATTTCAGGAGGGTTCGCCAGTATAGAATTCCAAACCGTCATACAACCTGCCACATTGGAGTTCAACTGCTTTGCCCACCCACTAGTGGTAACTTCAACAGACAAGGTATTAAACTCGACTTGATTCTTTTGCCCACCTTCGGCAGACCATTGCATGCGTATGGTGTTGATAGCTTCTTCGAAAGCTGCGGTTACCTGCTTCGTTTCGCTCGTCTGAGCATCATCAAAAGCATCAAACGACGGTGCGTAAATAAATACTAACAAAGCAGTAATTACGGTAAGAACCACAACCAACTCTATCCAAGTAAAGCCACGTTGATCCATTTTATTTTTCAAAACAACTGCCCCTCAAATTACGTGTTATCTATTTCATCTAGCTTCCAGGGTAACAAACTTAACACCTTGAAAAGTATAGACCATAAAAGCCATACTTTTAGAAGGGGTAATTTTACTGGTATTTAATACCCTCTAAGGCACTTTTTAGAGCACGCACTAAAACGTTAGTTAAGCAGAGCCTCTTCCAAGGCCTCCAGCTCTTCATGCAACACCATCCACTCTTCTTCTAATGTTTCATTTTTCTGCTTAAGTTCGCCTTGACGCTGAACAAGCTGCTGTAATTCATCTTTATTGGCGGCCTCGTAGAGAGAGGGATCCGAGAGCCTTTCTTCGATACCGGCCAGCTCCTTTTCATTGGACTCGATGCCAGCTTCGATTTTAGAAACTTTCTTTTTTAGCGGCTGTAACTGTTTACGTTGTTCTGCCGCCTGACGGCGCTGCTCTTTACGGTCCACTTTGGGCGCATCGTCATTATCAATTTTTTTCGATACGGATTGATCCTGCTTACTTTTCAACAACCACTGCTGATATTCATCCAGATCACCGTCAAAAGGTTGCACTTGACCATCAGCGACCAACAAAAATTCATCAACGCTGTTACGTAGCAGATGACGATCGTGAGAAACCAAAATCATTGCACCCGAGAAACTTTGCAGTGCCATCGTTAAAGCGTGGCACATTTCCAGATCCAAGTGGTTGGTCGGCTCATCCATAATCAGCAAATTGGGCTTTTCCCACACCACAATCGCTAGCGCTAAACGCGCTTTTTCACCGCCAGAAAAATTCTCCGGTGAACCTGACGCCACATCACCGTGGAAGTTAAAACCACCGAGAAAATTTCGAATGGTTTGCTCGCTTACCATGGGAGACATGCGTTGAATATGGGTGATGGGGCTGGCCGTTAAATCTAACGCCTCCAGCTGATGCTGGGCAAAGTAGCCGACATGTAGATTGTCGCTGGCATGCCGAATACCGCCCTCGTCGTCATTGCGAACCGCTAAATCACCGACTAATGTTTTAATCAGTGTCGATTTACCCGCGCCATTAGGACCTAACAGCCCAATACGGCTACCGGGTGTAATGCTGATACCGACACCACTGAGAATTTCTTTATCCTCGTAACCCAGGCTGGCTTTTTCAAGGTACAACAGTGGGTTGGAAGGCTTGGGTGGCTCACTAAAAACAAAATGAAAGGGCGAATCAATATGCGCCGGAGCAATATCCTCCATACGCGCCAAGGCTTTTATACGGCTCTGCGCCTGTTTGGCTTTAGTCGCCTGTGCTTTAAATCGGTCGACATATTTTTGAAGGTGCGCACGTTCAGCCTGTTGTTTCTCATAATTGGCCTGCTGCTGCGCCATCCGCTCGGCATGCTGACGTTCGTAGGCGGAATAATTTCCTTTGTAATAATTGATCTGATGGTTATGAAGACGTGCAACATGCGTCGCGACCGAATCCAGAAAATCACGGTCGTGAGAAATCAGCAGCAAGGTACCCTGATAACGTAATAACCATTGCTCCAGCCACACCGTAGCATCTAAATCCAAATGGTTGGTTGGCTCATCAAGCAACATTAAATCGGCAGGACACATCAGCGCCTGTGCCAAATTCAAACGAATACGCCAACCACCGGAAAATTCGCTGACCCCGCGCTGGTGATCTTCCGGCCCAAAACCCAGCCCGTTCAGTAGCTGCTGCGCGCGACTTGGTGCCGTGTGGGCATCAAGAGCATCCAGCTTGTCGAAGGCATGTGCCAGCGCGATGTTATTTTCGCTGGCATGCGCTGCTTCAATCGCAGCTTCTGTAGCGCGCAATTCAGTATCTCCATCCAGCACATAATCCAAGGCGGTGCGGTCACTGTGGGCAACTTCCTGCGCCATGTGCGAGATACGCAATTGCTTGGGCAATACCACGTCACCGTGATCAACATGCAGTAAACCAAGGAATAACTGAAACAGGCTGGATTTACCCGTGCCGTTGGCACCAATTACACCCACGCGCTGCCCTGCATGCACCAGCAGGTTGGCTTTTTCTAACAGTGGTTTGTGCCCACGCTGCAGGCTAACTTCGTTAAGACCAATCATTAAGCTTTAAACCGCCTACTCTTCGTATAATTTAATTAAGGTGCAAGGATCATTATCGAGATTTCCCTTGCTGCCATGTTGGCGCATCAATTGCGCAGCCAGCCCAGTCATTGGTGTCGAAGAACCACGGATTTTCGACAGGCCTACACCCATATCCAAATCCTTGAGCAGGGTTTTGACGTGCCAGGTGACCGCTTCAAAGTCTTCAGCAGCCATACGAGAACCGGTAATTTGCAACGGCGTGGAATCGGCAAATCCGCCTTTCAGTGCTTCCGGAATCAGAGTGGCATCAACGCCGCTCTTCTTAGCCAGCGCCAGCACTTCTGCTATCACCATCACATTGCAACTGACAATCATCTGATTACAAACTTTAGTCATCTGCCCGCTGCCTACCGGACCCATGCAGGTGACTCGTGCGGATAGAGGTGATAAAACAGGGCGAAGGTTATCAATCGTTACTTCGTTACCGCCAGCCATAATGGCCAATGTGCCAGCCGTGGCGCCAGCTACGCCACCGGAAACCGGCGCGTCAATCCATTCCATACCGCACTGTTTTTTAAGATTTTCGGCAAAAAGGCGGGTCGCATCGGGTTCAATACTAGAGAAATCAATGAGAATTTTGCCCTTAGCGCCATTTTCAGCAATACCACCATCGCCAAACACCACCGCCTCAACAGCCTCGGTATTAGTCACGCAGGTCATAACAATATCTGAAGCCTTAACGAGATCAGCAATAGAAGACTGTGCCAAAGCACCTTTTGCCACCACTGGCGCCAGCTTTACTGCACTACGATTCCAGACATTAACGCTATAACCTGCATCTAACAGCCGAGACGTCATCGGTGCGCCCATCAAACCTAAGCCGATAAAACCAATGCATGGTGATTGCTGACTCATAGCCGAAACCTTTCAAGAAATAAACAGGCGGCTATTCTAGCAGAGTTACAGCGGGCATCCTGACCGAATAGAAAGGATATTTTCTACTGATATGTTACTTCTAACATGCAATCTAAATGACATGTATTTTTAAAACTTAATAAAATCAGGGCTGCTCATAAAGTAGGTTATTCCTCCATAAACCGATACCACAACACACCCAGCATTTCATGCAGCATCCAGGTGCTAGTCTGCAGGCTACCAATATCGGGAACGTAATCAAACACCACACTACCAGCAGGTAGTGCAGTTTTAAACATAGTCGGCGCTGGCGTCACTTCAAAACCCGCCTGTTCAAAACTATAGACAGATCGCGGCATATGCCAAGCATGGGTCACCAACAGGATTTTTTTAACGCCGTCGGATTCAGTCAACTTTCTGGAATTTTTAGCATTTTCCCAAGTAGTACGGCTTTTATCTTCGCGCCACGTGACCTTAACGAGAAATTCCTCCTCCAACACCTTCGTCATAAATTCGGATTCCGGCACATAATCATCCAGCCAAGCCCCGCCAGCCACCAAAATCGGCAGCTCTGTCTTGCGTTGCAAATAAGCGCCATAACGTAACCGCACCAAGCCCATGGGTTTGGCGGTATCTTCTCCACCATACTCTGGGGCAACCCGATAACGACCCGAGCCCAGCACCACAATGGCTTGATAATCGTCAGGGTTTATATCCTGCCAAGCCAGCGCGGGATAACGTTCCAGTTGAGTCGCAAGAAAATGGGAAACTATCGGCGTACTCAACAATGTCAGGCTAAGCAGGGAAAA
>Ga0105359_10002396_pt1 | contig 15527 bp, 10 predicted proteins | sample GOMGulsemesocosm_6_FD_83659 | JGI IMG/M metagenome (GOLD analysis project Ga0105359, IMG submission 83659) | Methane-oxidizing microbial communities from mesocosms in the Gulf of Mexico - GOM8C Gulf of Mexico | ecosystem: Environmental > Aquatic > Marine > Cold seeps | place: Gulf of Mexico...
ACGTACAGGGTGCGACTGACTTTGGTGTATTAGCAGATAACTTACCGGGTTATTACGGTCTTTCTGAAGGTGCTTGGAAGCATTGGGCTGGGGTATGGGATGTTGATTATGAATGGCTAAAAGACCGCTTTGATCAAAATGCTTACCGTGGTAAAAAACCAATGAACCATGCCGGTATTCCGGTATCACGTTGGATTGATGGTGTATTAGAAAATAAAGACAATATCGAGCAGAACGATAACATTCGAGCGATGTTCTATTGGGGTCACGCGGTTAACTCACAAACTCGTGGACCAGAAATGCGCACTGCGATGGGCAAACTGGACATGATGGTTATTGTTGATCCGTACCCAGGTGTTGCAGCGGTAATGAACGGTCGTACTGACAATGTTTACTTACTACCAGCGACAACGCAATTTGAAACAACGGGTTCTGTGACAGCAACAAACCGTTCAATTCAATGGCGTGACAAGGTAATTGAGCCACTATTCGAATCAAAACCTGATCATGAAATCATGTATTTGTTGATGAAGAAACTTGGTTTAGCGGAGCAGTTATTCAAGAATATTGCAGTGAAGAACAACCAACCTGTTATTGAAGACATTACCCGCGAATTCAACAAAGGTATGTGGACAATTGGTTACACAGGCCAAAGTCCTGAACGTCTAAAAGCGCATCAAAAAAACTGGCACACGTTCCACAAAACAACGCTCGAAGCTGAAGGTGGTGTTGCGAACGGAGAAACTTACGGTCTACCTTGGCCATGTTGGGGCACGCCAGAGATGAAGCACCCGGGTACCCATATTCTTTATGATACATCAAAACCTGTAGCGCTTGGTGGCGGTAACTTCCGTGCCCGTTTTGGTGTGGAACGTAATGGCGAAAGCTTACTGGCTGTTGATAGTTATTCAAAAGATTGTGAGTTAGAAGGTGGTTTCCCAGAGTTCAGTGACAAACTACTTAAGCAACTTGGCTGGTGGGATGAACTGACGGCTGACGAGAAAGTGAAAGCTGAAGGAAAAAACTGGAAAACTGATGTCTCTGGTGGTATTCAACGTGTGGCAATTAAACACGGTTGTATCCCTTACGGTAACGCGAAAGCGCGTGCAGTGGTATGGACCTTCCCAGATGCTGTGCCGTTACATCGTGAACCGCTTTATACGCCGCGTCGTGACTTAGTGACTGATTATCCAACGTGGAATGACAGTGAAGCAATGTTCCGTCTACCAACATTATACAAATCAATCCAAGATAAAGATGTATCAGGTGAATACCCGATCGTACTTACCTCGGGTCGTTTGGTTGAGTATGAAGGTGGTGGTGATGAAACCCGTTCAAACCCATGGTTAGCTGAATTACAACAAGAAATGTTTGTTGAAGTTAATCCAAAAGATGCTAACGATTTAGGTTTTAGAGATGGCGAAATGGTGTGGGTAGAAGGTGCTGAAAAAGGCCGTATTCACGTTAAAGCTATGGTTACACGTCGTGTTAAACCGGGTCTTGCCTTTATCCCGTTCCATTTTGGTGGTTATTTCCAAGGTGAAGATTTACGTGGCAACTACCCTGAAGGTTCAACCCCGTATGTATCGGGCGAATCGGCAAACATTGCAACAACCTATGGTTATGACCCTGTGACACAAATGCAGGAAACGAAAGTAACCCTCTGTAAAATTACCAAAGCGTAAGGAGTCATTCCGATGGCGAGTATGAAATTTCTGTGTGATTCTAAACGTTGTATTGAATGCAATGGTTGTGTAACCGCATGTAAGAATGAAAATGATGATGCATTAGAATGGGGCATTCAACGCCGCCGTGTTGTTACCTTAAACGACGGTGAGCCGGGTGAAAGCTCAATCTCTGTGGCATGTATGCATTGTACTGATGCACCGTGTATGGCGGTTTGTCCTGCTGATTGCTTCGAACGTACTGAAGATGGCATTGTGTTGCACGATAAAGACCTGTGTATAGGCTGTGGTTATTGTTTGTTTGCCTGCCCATTTGGCGCACCGCAATTTCCCAAACAAGATGCCTTTGCTGAGCGTGGCAAAATGGATAAATGTACCTTCTGTGCAGGTGGACCGAATGTAGAAGACGGTTCTGCAGAAGAGAAGAAAAAATACGGCGCCAACCGTATTGCTGAAGGTAAATTACCTATGTGTGCATCGCTTTGTTCTACTAAAGCCTTGCTTGCTGGTGATGCTGCAAAAATCTCTGATATTTATGCTGAACGTGTTGTTGCGCGCGGTGCGAAAAATGCGGGTTGGGCAAGTACTGACGACCTCGCTTATGACGCGAGTAAACCGCAAGAAAGCTAATCGAGATCCGCTGGCTAATAAAATGAGTCAGCGGACATCACTTAGTTAATAAGTATTGGTTAGCAGTAATATAAACATAGGCAGTCTGTTTAGTGATAGGCAGGCGTTTATTTAGCACTGTAGTTTAAATACAGTGAGGAGATTTAATGACTAAGCGAATTCAACGTTGGTTCACTCTGTTAGTGAGTGTATTAATGCTGAGCTTTACCTTGTCAGCATTTGCGAGTGAAACAGCAGATAACAAGACTCGCAGTGATCGTTTAGGCGAATCATCGGTAAAAGGTGAACTGGCTGGTTTTGCAGGCGCGGACTATTGGCGTGCGGTACGAGATGGTCAAGAAGGTTACACCACATCAAAATCACCTGAACACGGTGTATTGATCAGTGTGCCGGGACAAGCTTGGTTTATTCTGAAAGAGAAGTGGATGTCACCATTAGGTGCATTGGCGATCTTTGGCAGTATCGGTTTAGTGGTATTGGCTTATTTTACTATTGGTCCACTCAGACTAAGCAAAGCTAAAACAGGCCGTAAGATTAAACGTTGGAGCCTGGTTGATCGTACTTTACATTGGAGTATGGCATTTACTTTCTTAAGTTTAGCTGTGACTGGCTTGCTGTTGGTATATGGTAAACACTTTATTAAACCGATTGTTGCCCGTGATATTTGGGGCATGATTATCTACGGCGCAAAACAGTACCATAATTACGTGGGGCCATTATTTGCGATCTTACTGTTTACGGTGATGATTAAGTGGTGGCGTAAGAGTTTGTTTACCAAAGTTGATATTAACTGGTTCATGAAAATGGGCGGTATGGTCGGTAAACATAAAGGGTCACATCCATCAGCTGATTTCTCGAATGGTGGTGAAAAAGCCCTGTTCTGGTTACTGATCTTCTGTGGTGTGTTCATTATTTTTAGTGGCTTTATTCTTGATTTCCCAATCTTTGATCAAACTCGCCGAGACATGGAATTATCAAACTTAGTGCACATGCTGGCATCGTTAGTATTAATCTGCGGTTTTGTATTCCATATTTATGTTGGTTTAGTCGGTATTGAAGCGTCGCTAGAAGGTATGGTAACGGGTGAAGTTGATGAAACATGGGCAAAAGAACACCATGATATCTGGTATGACAAAGTCAAAGACTTACCGGAGAATCAACCGACAGATACAATGCCATCTGCATCGGTAACTGAGTCAACTACAGATAAATCTGTTGTTGATAAGTAATTTTTATCTGGGTTTATAGTAAATAAAATAAAAGGGTAGCGTGATTTAATCCGCTGCCCTTTTCGTTATTAGCCGTCCGTTACGTTATTATAACGCGGTGACAATTTAGGTATTAAACACGACCTTGCAATGGGATCACACGAACCGAATCACCGATCTCTGCATTAGCCTGTTCTGGTAATACTTCAACTAAACAATTCGCTTCACTCATCGAACGTAAGATACCTGAGCCTTGTTGTCCGGTACTTTTTACGGTTAATCGACCATTAGCATCAAAACTAAAAATACCTCGGGTATATTCAGTGCGGCCTAGACGAGAGCGAAAACGTTCACTGGCTGTCGCATTAAATATTTGTGGCTGCCAATCATCCATGCCTTGCAACTTACGGATCGCAGGTTCGACAAATTGTAAAAATACCACCATTACAGCCACGGGATTACCCGGTAGACCAAAAAACGGTGTATCGTTAATTTGCCCAAATGCTAACGGTCGACCCGGGCGCATATTGATACGCCAGAAATTAATTTGTCCCAGCTTATCTAATACGGTTTTGATGTAATCGGCATCACCGACAGAGACACCGCCGGAAGATAAGATCAAATCGGCCTGTTCGCAGCCTTGCTGTAAGGTTGCTTCTAATGCTGCTTCGCTGTCTTCGATAATACCGAGGTCTATCACTTCACAACCCGCTTGCATCAACATAGCGTGTAAGGTGTAGCGGTTGGAATCGTAAATGCAGTTATTCTTTTGTGCCTCACCGGGATGCTGTACTTCATCACCCGTTGAGAAGATGGCGACGCGCACTGGTTTTTTAACTGTCATTTGGTTAATGCCTAGTGAAGCAATCATACCTAACTCAGGTGCAGTGATCTTACTACCTGCAGCTACGGCTATTTGGCCTAATGCCAGATCTTCACCTGCTTGACGGACATTCTGACCGCGGTGAATTGCTGCCATGCTCAGGTCAAAACGAACGGTGCTGTCGATTTGCTCAGCTTGTTCGCGCATGACCACTGTATCTGCACACTCGGGTACGGCTGCACCAGTCATGATGCGTACTGCTTGGCCTTTTTCGAGAGGCAAGTCATAACTGTGTCCAGCCATTACATGAGCGACTACTTGAAAGCTTTCACATGTCAAATCATCACCACGGATCGCATAACCATCCATTGCTGAATTGGTATGTTGAGGCACATTGACTGGCGAAAGTACGTCATGTGCGACAATTTGACCCAAGGCAGCTTTTAAATCAACAGTCTGTGATTGCGCAAGTGGTACAATATGACCAAGAATACGATCACGTCCTTCTGCAACAGATAACATGCCTTGTGGTGTTAAATCCCCACACTGTAACCCTTGTGGCTGTTCAGGTTTTGTCGCTTTGACTTCACCTTGAATAAAGCTAACCACAAAATCGGTGATCTGCTCAAGGTTGTTAATATCGAGTTGTGGTAATGGCGCCTTTTCTGCTAAAGGTGCTGCTCCCGATGCGGGAACTGGCACATTGGCTGCAACAGCAATAATGTTATTGTCTGTTGGGTGTAACCAAGGTTTGCCTACTTCTGCACGATGTAATTCAATTTTAGGGAAACTGAGCTTTTTAAAACCTTCCACTAGAATCAGGTCGAGCTGAGTTTGATCTAACTGTGCGATCAAGTGTGGTAGCGTTGCTTCTTCATCCGGCGTTTCCGTGACTAATGCACGACGACAACGGGATGAAATCAACATCTGGCTAGCGCCTGCTTTACGCAGGCGGTAGCTGTCTTTGCCCGGTTGGTCGATATCAAAATCATGATGCGCATGTTTGATCACGGCAACACGAATACCACGCGCCACTAACTTAGGTAACATGGCTTCGAGTAGTGTGGTTTTGCCTGTTCCACTAAATGCAGCAAAGCCAAGTAAAGGGAGTGACGCGTAGATTTTACTCATAGATGTTGACTCATAGATGTAGACTCATTTTGTTTGTCCAAATTGTTGTAGTTCTGCAGGCGTATTTAAATTTACAAAGGCATTGGGTTGGTCGCTAAAATCTACTGTTAGCATGTTGCATTGACGGTATAGCAGAATGATCTTGCGGTCACCGTTCGCTAAAAAAGCTTCGAGTTTCGGTAGAATTCGACGATGTAATAGCGTCACTACAGGCTGAATATGTTCGCCATCATGAGCCACTACAATATCAGTATCGGCTTCAAAAGCTGCCGCCATACGCGCCACTAAATCTGTCGGTAGTTGTGGACAATCACAGGGTACAAAGCCAATCCAGTGTGCGTCGGCTAAATGTAAAATAGCAGCATGCATGCCACCCAAAGGACCTTGGAAACCTTGTATTTGGTCACCAAACACAGCGCCATATTGGCTATAGGTATCTTGATTTCGATTGGCGTTAATGGCGATCTTGTTGGTTTGAGGGGACAGCGTATCGATAACATGTTCAATCATGGCCTTGCCAGCTAATGTGACTAAGCCCTTGTCATCTCCGCCCATGCGACTCGCTTGTCCGCCTGCTAAAATCACCCAACTTGTTTGTTCAGCCGAAGGCATAATTGTCCTTATCTTTTTTAATGAGCTGTAGATCTGCTCGTTCGATTAGTTTGCTGTTGCTAATGCACCACTGACGGCGACAAAGTGCGGTAAGCGCATTTTGCTGGTGGCTGGTGATCACTAAGGTTGAGCCTCGTTCGAGCAAATCTTTAGCGAGTATCACTTGGCGCTCGATGGATTCTGTATCCATGCTGGCACTCGACTCGTCCATTAATAGCACGCTGGGTTTCAGTACCCATGCTCTTGCCATTGCCACGCGTTGGCGCTCACCACCGGATAATACCGAAATATGTTCATTAGCGAGAGTTTCTAACCCTACCATACGTAATGCGGTAATGGCTTCACTTCGTTGTTGTTGACGGCCTTTTCGGGTGAATTTTAAACCGTAACAAACATTATCCAGTACGCTAGCATCAAACATATAAGGGGTTTGATGCATGTAGATCACGCCATTTTTAGCATTACTTTTAAATAAGCGGGCAAACCAGTTGTTACACTGCAGGTTAACTTTACCTGTGGTTGGGCTTTGTAAGCCAGATAAGATTTTTAATAATGTGGTCTTACCTACGCCATTGGCACCGGTAAGGTAAATAGCTTCTTGCGGGCCGAATTTAAGGTGAGGTATATGAAAAAGCAGCCGATCTTTAAAGCGGATCGAGATATCTTCTGCTTGGATTGCAATTTGCGACATGATCAATACCTCAGCCTAATTGGTGCGCAAGTGGGCTTTACCACGGGCGAACGATAATAAAAAATTAAGTCCTAGAGCCAAGATCAATAAGACCATGCCTAGGGCAACACCTTGTGCAAACGCGCCTTTTGAGCTTTCTAAGGCGATTGCGGTAGGAATATTACGGGTCGAATTTAAAATATTACCGCCGACCATCATTGAACAGCCAACTTCGGTGATAATACGGCTAAATGCGGCGATGATGGCAGCCAGTAGCGGAAATCGACATTCCCACATTAAGCTTAATAATGCCCGGGGTAGACTTGCCCCTAATGTCAGCGCCGTTTCCCAAGCGCGGCGATCACTGTTTTGAAACGCGGCGTGCATCATAGATACTAAAATGGGAAAGCACACCATCATCTGTCCCAAGATCATCGCCTTTTGGGTAAATAGCATTTGCCAATCACCGAGCGGACCGGCACGAGACAGCATCATGTAAAGTAATAGGCCAATCACCACTGTTGGGATGGACTGACAGGTGTTAAATAATGACAGTAATAGCCAACGCCCAGGAAACTTGCCGTAGGCGAGGGCAAAGGCGATCACTAACGCTGGCACTAATACCAGCGCAATCGCCAGCAAAGACACTGAAAATGACACACCGACAATTCCCCACAGTGCCATATCGCCACTGAAGAGAAGTTGTACTGCGTCTTGGGTCGTTTGCCAAATATCCATTAGGTATCTAAGTTGCTATGGGTTAATTACGATTTTGCGTTGGCAACAAATAACTGCTCGCCGCCACGTTTATAGCTGTTAATCATAGTTTGTGCTTTTGGATTAACTAACCAGTCACTGAAGATCTTAGCGCCTTGATAGTTGATACTTGGGTAACGGCTTGGGTTCACTAAGATAACCTGATACGGGTTAAATAAACGTTTATCACCTTGTACCACAATCTTTAGATCTAGTTTGTTTTGGTAAGCTAACCAAGTACCGCGGTCAGTTAATGTGTACGCTTGTAGCTCTGAAGCCATATTAAGTGTTGGCCCCATGCCTTGGCCTACGGCTTTGTAACCAGCAAAGTTTGGTTCCATTTTAGTTTGTGCCCATAGACCCAGTTCTTTTTTGTTGGTACCTGAATCATCACCACGCGAAATGAAGGTGGCGTTGTAAGACGCGATGCCCGCTAATGCCTTAACCACATCTTTATCAGCATTGATTTTTGCTGGGTCGGCTTTTGGACCAACAAGCACGAAATCGTTGTACATCAATTGGCGTGGTAGCACGCCGTAACCCGCATCGACGAATTTTTCTTCTGATTTAGGTGCGTGAGTCATCACCAAATCAACATCGCCATTTTGACCCATGCGTAGTGATTTACCCGTACCAGCTGCAAGTACGTCGACGCTGTAACCTGTGTCTTTTTTGAATTCTGGTAGTAAGAAATCAAGCAGACCTGAATGATAAGTACTGGTGGTGGTAGCCAAACGGATCTTCATGTCGTCTGCTGCATTGACACCCGCAGTTGTAACAAGTGCGAATAGCGCGAGTGAGACTTGGATAAATGTCATCGGTATTACAGTCATCGGTTTTACAGTCATTCGGTCTTCCTGACGTTAAGTTATGTAACTAAGTTAGTTGAAAAATCATAGTATTTCTCGTTATAAAGCAAATTAGGTGCCAAATTAAAAATAAACCAGATAAAGTATCATTTATACCAATAAGTGGTTAATTTAATAGGTAAATAATATTTCGATTAATTTGAACGAAAATAAAGGTCGGAAACAGTTTTGACTTTGTTAGTCGATATGAGACAAAATGTCGCAACTTAAAAATTATGGTAGTTATTTATATTTATGTCTGAATTTACTTCTTCTTCCTCTTGGGCTGCTGTTTCTGTACTTGTTGTTGATGATGAACCGGGTATGCGCGCGATCTTAAAGAAAGCATTAAGCAAAAAATTTGCCCAAGTTGATACGGCCGGTAGCATCGAGGAAGCAGAAGAACTGCGTAAGCGTTGTCATTTCGATTTATTGATTGTTGATATCAATTTACCTGGTCGTTCTGGTATTGAGTGGCACGAAGCATTTGATCCGCAAACCCGACGTAGTGATGTGATCTTTATGACAGGTTATGCCGATTTGGATACCGCGATAAAAGCCTTACGAGCTGGTGCTTCAGACTTTATTTTAAAACCGTTCAACCTCGAGCAAATGATGCAATCAGTAAGTCGTTGTATCGAACGTCGTTTAGTGGAACGCCAGAACTTTGCGCTGCAACGTGATATTGAACGTACATTCCCGATTGATATTATCGGTGATGCAACGAAAACCTTGTCGATGAAAAAGCTGATCACCCAGATTGCCCCATCCATGGCCGCGGTATTAATTGAGGGTGAATCGGGTACCGGTAAAGAGTTAGTAGCGCGGGCCTTGCATCAACTTAGTTTACGTAATGGTCCTTTTGTGCCATTAAACTGCGGTTCGATTGCACCCGATTTATTAGAAAGTGAATTGTTTGGTCATATTCAAGGGGCGTTTACCGGTGCTAAAAAAAGCCGCGAAGGATTATTTCGCGTTGCCAACGGCGGTACTTTATTCCTTGATGAAATTGGTGAGATGCCACTTGCCATGCAATCGTCGCTATTACGGGTTTTAGAGCAAAAAGCGATTAGACCAGTTGGCGGTGAACGTGAAATTCCGGTTGATGTGCGTATTGTCGCCGCCACCAATCGTAATTTAAAACTGGAAGTGGAAGAAGGGCGTTTTCGTCAAGATCTGTATTATCGTTTAAATGTATTAACGGTTGATTTACCGCCCTTGCGTGATCGGGTTGAAGATATTCCTGCATTAGCACACCATTTTACCCTGAAACTATCTAATGATTTAGGCATGAAGAGTGTAAGCTGGACGCATGAAGATATACTTGCGATGCAAGCGTATGATTGGCCAGGTAATATCCGTGAATTACGCAATATGATGGAGCGTTGTATTTTACTTGGTAAGCCGCCTGCGGAATATTGGCGAGAGCTACAAGGGGATACGGTACCGTTGCCAAGAGCGAGCATTACTGAATTTGACCAGGTACGTATGGATGAAGCGAATCTAGAGAACCCTTGTCGTTGTTCATCTGAGGTTAGCGGTGATGAAGAGCAATATTGTTATCCAACGGCATGGACGTTAAAACAAGTCGAAAAAGCACATATCATGCAGGTTGTTGATTCTCATGAAGGGAATAAATCAGCAGCGGCGCGTAAGCTCGGCGTAGCACGTAAAACGTTAGAGCGTAAATATAAAGAATGGATTGATGAAGCTGCCTTATGAAAATGAAGCAATTTATACTGTTATGGATCAAACGTTTTAGAACCATGGTACGTTACCGCTTGCTGGTACTTACCTCGGTACCGATTATTCTGACGTTATTTGCGCTGTTTGCTCTGACCATGTATTGGACGGTGACTTATACGTGGAAGAGCGCCTTAATGAATGTAAAAGCAGATCTGGCGGTGGCACATAACAGCATCGAATTGTTGCAGAAAGAGCAGCGCCTACAGCTTAAATCACTGTCATCTTCGTACTATTTTCAGCATTTATTACGCGCAGACAAAGTGAGATTACCAGCCTGGGTAAATCAGCAAGCAGCAAATAATGCCCTAGATTTTGTGGTTTTATATCCGGCGTCGGAATTGGATACCTTTCCATTGGCTAATCAGCAGTTGTTACTTGCAGGCAAGTCACAAACATTTTTCCAAGTACTCAACAGTGAGCAGTTGTTAGCACTTAATGACAATCTTCCGATTAATGCGCAAATTCCGTTATTAGGTGAAAACAAGTTAGAGTCAAAGGGACTGGTTAGTCGTAATCTGTTGCCGATATTTGATGCTAATAATCAACTGCAGTGGATCCTAGATGGTGGCATATTATTAAATAATAGTACCTTACTTGTAGATCGTATACGTGATCTTATCTATACCGATGGTACATTACCCCTTGGCAGTATAGGTACTGTGACGCTGTTTATGGATGACATTCGTGTTAGTACCAATGTGCCTTTAGGCATTGACGAAATTAATGGCCGTGCTATAGGTACCCGTGTTTCTCTCGAGGTTAAGCAGCAAGTTCTCATCGATGGATTAGACTGGGTTGGTCGCGCTTTTGTTTATGATAATTGGTATATTTCTGCTTATGAACCACTACGAGATTATGACGGTAATGTCATCGGCATGCTGTATACCGGCTATTTAGAATGGCCGTTAATAGAAACTTTTTTAACCAATATTATTGAGTTCAGTATCGGTATTATTGCGGTATTACTACTGTCGGGGGGGCTGGTATATCGTGGTGCACGAGACTTATTTAGACCGATAGAAAAGATCCATAATGTGGTGAGAGTAGTACCGTTAGGGTTAAATCGGCGTATTGGTGATCTGGGATTATGTAAGGATCATGAATTAGCGATTTTTGGTCAGCAATTTGATTCCATGTTAGATCAATTGCAACAGCGTAATGATTTAATTAAACGCGCGTCGCAGGAGCTTGAAGATAAGGTTCACAGTCGAACGCAGAGCTTACATGATAAAACCCAAGAGTTAGAACAATATATTAAGCTGTTAAATCAAACGCGCAGTAAGCTGGTGATGAGTGAAAAACTGGCTGCCCTTGGGGAACTAACTGCCGGAATTGCCCACGAGATTAATAATCCCACCGCGGTGATCCTCGGCAATGTAGAACTGTTACAGCTTGAACTCGGAGATGACAGTCAACGAGTTTCTGAAGAGCTTGAAGCGATACACGAACAGATAGATCGGATCCGTAATATAACCCGAAGCTTACTACAGTACAGCCGTCAAGGTGGAGTGCAAGATGAGGTGACTTGGCAGCATCTAAATCTTATTGTGAAGGAGAGTCTGACGTTAGTACGTTCAGGAACCAAGTCTGCCAATGTACAAATTGAATCACAATTAGATGCCAAATGCTGTGTTGAAGTAAACCGTCATCAACTTTTACAAGTGCTGGTTAATTTGCAGATGAATGGTGTGCATGCGATGGATGATAAAGGGTTATTAAAAATTAAAACCGAAGATTGGTGTGATGATAACGATAATGTGATCGGTGCCGCGGTACATATTAGTGATCATGGTTGTGGTATCAGTGAAGACAATTTAGCCCGTATTTTTAACCCATTTTTCACTACTCGTCGTAGTGGTACCGGTTTAGGTTTATCGGTTAGCCAGAGTATTATTAGTGAAGTAGGTGGTAAGATCACGGTACAATCTGATCTTGGTGTTGGCTCGACATTCTCGATTTATTTACACGAAAAAGCCGTGGTAGATAATGATTTACTGCTGTCTGTTGAGGTGTATTAGCCAATCTGCTTTATTTGCCATTGAATTAAAGTGTAATAATTTTAGCAATTTATATAGTTTATTATAAAAATTGTCATATTACTGAAATAGAAAATACATAATTGCTTGTTAGTTTATATAGGTCTTAAATTATAACCTGAGTAGATAAAAGCATGAGCAAAGATACATTTGACCCAACTAAATATAATAATAGCAATAACGAACCATTTGCCGCGGTAATGGAGAGAGAGTTATCCCGTCGCAGTATATTAAGAGCGGGCATGGGGATGGCTGCTGTTGGTATGTTAACGAGTGTTGGTTTAGCTGGTTGTTCGAGTACTGCCAATAATCAAAAGGTGACGACTGGCTCGAAAGTGGAATTAGGTTTTGATTCTATTGCTGGCGCAAAGCTAGATGCTGTTGTTGTGCCTAAAGGTTATAGCGCACAAGTGCTTGCGCCTTGGGGCACGCCGCTTAATGACTTTGCTCAGGAGTGGCAAGCCGATGGATCAAATACCGCGTTAGATCAAGCCAATTCACTTGGTATGCATCATGATGGTATGCATTATTTCCCACTTAATGGTAGCTCTACCGATGGCCTATTATGTATTAATCACGAATACATAGATCAACAGGCATTACACCCAACAGGCCCAACTAAAGATGTTAATAGCTTACGCACCATTCTTGATGAAGTACGCAAAGAAATTAATGCGCACGGTGTGACGGTTGTCCGTATTAAGCAAACTAATGGGATTTGGGATATAGTTAAAAATGATAGTCATAATCGCCGCCTTACTGGTGCTACTACTATGGATATTAGCGGCCCAGTTGCTGATAAAACGTTACTCGAAACGCCTTTCTCTCCAGCGGGTAATAAAGTCAGAGGCACGTTAAATAACTGTGGTAATGGTTATACGCCATGGGGCACTTACCTGACTTGTGAAGAAAACTGGCCGGGTTATTTTGTGAATACTGGCACACAGACTGCTGATCAGAAACGTATCGGCATTGACGCTAACAACACTCGTTATGGCTGGGATGATTTAGCGGGTAACAGCGATGAAATCGACGATGAATTTAAACGTTTTGATATTACCAAAACGGGAAAAAATGCCACTGAAGATTATCGTAATGAAGCCAATGGTCACGGTTATATTGTCGAAGTTGACCCTTATAATAATCAATCTAGCGCCGTGAAGCGTACGGCTCTCGGTCGTTTCCGTCACGAAGGCTGTGTATTTGGTCAAGTTGTTGAAGGCAAGCCTATTGTATTTTACTCTGGTCATGACTCACGTTTTGAATACATCTACAAATTTGTTTCTGATGTGAATTGGCATGCTGCAGATGCAAAGCGTGATGATCGCCTAGCTGTTGGCGCGAAGTATATGGATCAAGGTACGTTATATGTAGCCCGTTTTGATGATAATGGTGCGGGTCATTGGTTACCTTTAACGTTAGTGAGCAAGACGACGGATGGTGGCACACTGGCTGATACATTCTCAAGCTTGGCGGGTATTATTCTTAATACGGCTGGCGCGGCGGATCTTGTTGGGGCAACGCCAATGGATCGTCCGGAGTGGGCGGCGGTTGATCCCGTTAATGGTGCGGTATACATGACCTTAACCAACAATACCAAACGTAAAGAGAGCACAAATCCTGCTAACCCAAGATTAAATAACAGCACCGGTCATATTATTCGTTGGCAAGAAAGTGATAACGCTGAGCTATTTAGCTGGGACATCTTTGTGTTTGGCGCGCCAGAAGATGGAACCGCTGAAGTTAACCGTTCTGGGCTTGCTGAGTTAAATCAGTTTGCCAGTCCAGATGGTCTTGCATTTGATGCTCGCGGTATCATGTGGATCCAAACCGATAATGGCGCGCCAGAATTAACCGAATATACCAATGATCAGATGCTTGCTGTGGTACCAAGTCAATTAACCACAGACAGCGGTGAGTTAGCTACCATTAATAGTGATAACCAAGCTGCACTTAAACGTTTCTTTGTCGGGCCTAATGGCGCAGAAGTAACAGGTTTAGCCTTTAGCCCTGCGCAGACGGATCTGTTTTTGAATGTTCAGCATCCAGCTAACTGGCCATATAGCAGTGACGCATCGATGGAAACACCGAGTAATAAAACGGTTAGACCACGTGCAGCGACGGTGATTATCCGTAAACATGATGGTGGTGAAGTTGGGGTTTAATTCAAACATGATTTGATTATAATTACGATTTTAGGAAAGAAAAAATCCCGAATCTTGTTTAAGGTTGGGGATTTTTTGATATGTATAAAAGCCCCTGCGAGTTTGCTGAGGCTTCGGTTACTAACAATTATGATGGCTTATTTTGTTTCCAAGCGTCAATAATTGTTTCCATTATATCTTTATTATCCGATGTGATGAAGAAATTACCGTTGTTGCCTTTAGAATTAGACATCTCTAAATCTGCAATACCTATATTGATCGCACCAAAGTGACGATATGTGAATGAACGATGGGTCATATCACCCTCATCATCATTATTATCCATATCTGGCAGTGCTAGGTATTGCTCTGAACCTGTAGAGAATAGTTTTATCACACTCCAATCACCAGTCCATGCCTCGTTATCTGTAATATTTTCAGCCGAATAGGTACCTTTTCGCAAAATTGATTCATCAGGAGTGTGCTGCGTTTCAGTATAAGTAAAAGTAGTTAATAATTGATCCATACTATTATGGTCGGCATCATCATCAGCGAGCACATGTTCAATGTACTCACCTTTTGCTTCAGGAATAGTAAACGAAGCAAATAAGGTTTCAGAAGAGTCTAACCAGAATAACTCACCATCACTTGCCGTCATTATGATTTGGTAATCACCTATATCAGACACATTCTGATATACCATAGTCATGGTGTGTGATTCATCTCCATCTGCAAGCAATAAAGAACCATCATCATTGATTACTGCAGGTTGACAAGATGCGGCGATATCATTAGGATTTCCTTCATCGAGGTTAATTAAACTTGTTTTCCATGATGTACGGGAAAGCGTGTTGTTCTGGTTATTGTCATCAGTTGCGAAACAGAATTGATTTACGTTATCGATGATACGCATTGAAGCGTATGCTACTTCTGCATCACCATAATCAAAGCTACCCATTTTCCATTCACCAGCTTTATCGAAATGTGCTTGGGTAAATCCGAGTTCTGGTGTTGGTTCTACAGGTGATGTTGTTTCTTCAATTTGAGGAAGCGTGAAGCTATGTACAGCTTCTTCTGCATTGATACTATCTGTTGCCCACACATATAAACGTTCCACACCACTTTTTGCTGCGCGAGGAATTGGACCATCAAAAGAAATATTACCTTCTTTATCAATCCATACTTCAAATCCTGTTTCGCCGTTGTTATCTACCGTTAGCGTTGAGTCTACACGATAA
>Ga0105359_10002398_pt1 | contig 15524 bp, 16 predicted proteins | sample GOMGulsemesocosm_6_FD_83659 | JGI IMG/M metagenome (GOLD analysis project Ga0105359, IMG submission 83659) | Methane-oxidizing microbial communities from mesocosms in the Gulf of Mexico - GOM8C Gulf of Mexico | ecosystem: Environmental > Aquatic > Marine > Cold seeps | place: Gulf of Mexico...
CAGGTAGTTGAGCGTATAACGCCCTTACTTACGTCTGACAAAATGCTTATAAGTACCACTAAAGGGTTTAATCCAAATCGTTTTGAATTAATGAGTGATATTTTATATAGACAAAATGTCACCCAAAAAATTGGAGTTTTAAGTGGCCCCAATTTAGCAAAAGAAATTGCAGCAGGTCAGTTAACTGGATCTGTTATTGCCAGTCCAGATGAGTGGGTAAGAAGCCATGCAGTGGATTTGTTAAAGTCTCCCAGTTTTCGGGTTTATGAAAACTCTGATATTAAAGGTGTAGAACTTGCTGGCGCATTAAAAAACATCTATGCCATTGTTTGTGGCCTTGCCAAAGCATTGAATGTTGGTGAGAACACCATGGCGATGATAATGACGCGAAGCCTGGCTGAAATGAGTCGTTTTGCGGTTCATTTCGGTGCTAACCCAATGACATTTTTAGGGTTGGCGGGTATGGGCGATTTAATTGCGACCTGCTCATCACCCTTGAGCCGTAACTATCAAGTGGGTTATGCCCTAGGGACAGGAAAAACCCTAGAGCAGGCTGTTGATCAGTTGGGTCAGGTCGCAGAAGGGGTCAATACCTTGCGTATGGTTATACGTGAGGCAGAAAAAAATCAACTCTATATGCCTTTAGCATTAGGATTGTCTAAGCTTGTGTTTGATGGTTGTAAACTTGAAACCTTAATACAGAGCATGATGACAGGTGAGCTAAAATGGGATGTAGAATTTGCAACATATGAGGAGAAAAGTAATGACTAAGCCAGGTTACGCTGATCAGGCATTTTGGGTGCGTTTAGTGTTTATGTTTATTTATTGGGCTGTATTAAATATATCCCTTTCTATTTTTGGTATCGCATTAATTATCCTAACGATTATTCGATTTGGTTCACAATTTGAACCCTTGCCTTTAGCGCAGTTTCTGTCCTCTTTATCGAACTTTATTAGTCAAACGCTCTCTTTTGTATGCTTTCAGACTGAAGAAAAACCGTATCCATTTCAGTCTTGGCCTAACGCTAAAAAAGGACAATAAATATGGGTGTTAAACGCTTATATATATTGCGACATGGCAATGCTGAGGCGCCTGCCTTAGGTAATGATGCTGCTCGTAAATTAACTGAGATAGGGGTGCAGGAAGTACTGTCTTCGGCACTTCAATTTAAGCAAAAAAACGAAACTATTAATCAAGTTTTTGTAAGTCCCTATATTCGTGCTCAACAAACTGCTCAGCATTTTTTGGACTCAATTAATTACACAGGCGTTACCACAACGATTGATAAAATAACGCCGAGTGGAAAGCCTATCGATGTTGCGCTCTGGTTATCTGAGTTGCAGCTTGATTCTGTTCTTCTAATTACCCATGAACCATTTGCAAGTCAAATGATAGATTTACTTTCAGACTTACCTCTACCACATGATTTTATGATGCAAACAGCAACGATTGCTGCGGTTGAAGGTGAAATATTAGCGACTGCTTGCTGTCAATTACGATGGATAGTAAACGCAAACAACTGATGTTTGTCTTATTTGTAATTGACCAATATTGAAGATGTATATGATGGATCGTGAAAAGCAAATTAAGCTTAAACATACAAAGATATCACTGTTAGAGACTCCAGTTAAGACGGTATCAGCAGCGAATCACCATAAGATTCTTGCCTTACATGGTTGGTTGGATAACGCAGCAAGCTTTGAGAGATGCGCACAATTAATACCAGATTGCCATTGGTATAGCCTTGATTGTGCCGGTCACGGTAAATCCGATCACAGGGCCGACGGTTCTTTTTATCATTTATGGGATTATGTTCTTGATACGGTTCAATTGATCGAAACCCTTAATTCAAAAGTATGGTTGTTAGGTCATAGCATGGGGGCTTCGGTCGCCATGCTAGTGGCTGCGGTGGTGCCTGATAAGGTCCATGGGCTTATCATGTTAGATAATTTAGGCCCTTTAACCTCACAGCCAACTCAGAGGGTGTCCCAGTTACAACATGCCATTCATAAGATGGGGGTCGAACGTAATCCATCAAGAGGCTATGAAAATCAGGATGCAATGATTCAAGCTAGAATGAATGGATTTACTAAGCTGGGTCATAATGCGGCGCAGTATTTAGTTTTAAGGGGGAGCTTTTTAGATATTGATGGTCGCTACCGTTGGCGTCATGATCCTAAGCTCACCTTTCCATCACCTTTTAGAATGGATAAAGAGAGTGTGGATGCATTTGTTAAAAGTATATCCTGTCCTGCATTAATTATTTTAGCGAAACAAGGTATCTATTCAGGCTGTATTGATCAGGCTCAAGATATGGTTGAGTGTTTCCAAATGGCTGAATTAGACTGGTCAGACGGAGGGCATCACTTCCATCTTGAAGACGACAGTTATCAAGAGGTTACACAAAAGGTCTATGCCTTTATAACACGACATTAATTTGTCTTTGTGATAAACCTAGATAATATAAAAAGGAGAGGGTTATTTATAATTTTTTAATACGACCTAATTTTTGCCAATCGGTGAAACAAAAAATCGTCATAAATTTTTGCTTATTAGGATTAAGTGTACTGTCTACACAAGCCTATTCAGTAGAGGCCCTTAATCAATATAAAGGCGCTGACCTGATTAAATTCGAGCAAGAATCTCAAGCTGATTATTCATTACCCCTGGCCAACTTAAAAAAATCAGCGCGTGCTTGGATCCCGATTAAATCAAAACTAGTTCAAGGTGATATCACTTCATCCTTGTATAAGTTTGGTAGAGGTGAAAGCTTAGAGCCAATCTATCAACATTACAAACAACAGTTACTAAGCTCAGCAAGTGTTCTCTATGAATGTTCAGGACGCACCTGTGGTAGTAGCAATGCTTGGGCGAATAACTTCTTTAATGATTATCGCTTGTATGGTGCTGATTCGAATCAAACGCTTCTTGTTGTTGCCAATGAAGATGAATTAAACACTGAATTTAAAGTCCTGTATTTAAATCGACGCGGTGCAGGTGATGTTATGCTCAGGCTAGATAGCATAATTTCCCATAACAGCACAGAAAATGCGGATCTTGTGTTTCAGGTGAGCTTGAATGATAAAGTTGCTATCAGGCGGTACCTAGATTCTATAAGCGAAGATCAATCAATATATGTGTTAATTACCAGCCCTGCGAACCTAACCGCAAGTAAAGCGTTTCAAGTGGCTCAAGGGCAAATTGAAATGTTAAAAATTAGTTTGGGTCAAGAGTTGTCTAGCAAAATTAATTTTATCAATTTTGGTAATCAGGCAAATCCAATTTATGGTGAAAATCAGTTAAGTGTATTGATGAATGATAATGAAAGCGCCAACCCCTAAAACGGTCTCACTTGTACTTGGTTCAGGTGCTGCTAGAGGCCTAGCACATATCGGTGTCATAGACGCTCTTGAGGCGCGTGGTTTTAAAATTATAGCCATTGCGGGTTGTTCCATTGGTGCCATTGTAGGTGGTGCTTATGCCAGCGGGAAATTTAAAGAATTTAAGGAGTGGGCAGCGAGCTTGACCCGCCTTGAAACGCTTCGCCTTGTAGATATTAGTATTGCCAACGCAGGGGCAATTAAAGGTGACAAACTTTTTGCTAAAATCACAGAAATTATTGGTAATCCTAACATTGAAGATTTAGATATTGACTTTACTTCAATTGCTACGGATTTAATCAAGCAAAAAGAGTCATGGTTTAAAAAGGGCTCTTTGATAAATGCTATAAGAGCCTCTTCTGCAATCCCATCAATAATTATGCCCGTGAGGTTGGGAGAGAATGTCTACGTAGATGGAGGCTTACTTAATCCGTTACCTATCATTCCGACGATTTCAGCCAATGCAGACTATATTATCGGGGTTGACTTAAATGGTTCATCGCCCATGGCTTCTCCCCATAATGACGTGAGCTTAAATACCCAGCACAATTCAAATGATGATTGGGTATCCAGTCTTAAAGAGATGTTTAAATACAGTTTTATTGAGGGTTTTGATGACCAGTTAATGGACTCTAACCCTGTTAAGAAAGATAGCGTCAAAGGTAATGAATATGCTGAACTCCCTGAAAACTGGGGGCGATTACATATTATCAATAGCATGTTTGAGACAATGCAGGCCTCTTTGACACAATATAAAGTGGCAGGTTATCCGCCTGATGCTGTAATCAGCTTATCAAAAGATGCCTGTTCTTTTTACGAATTTTGGCGTGCTCAAGAAATGATAGACTATGGGTATCAGGAAACAATTAAAGCATTGGATCAGATAAACTTAAACCAACTACCTTGATACGATAGTTAGCTTAGAGTAATTGTTTTATAATATTTATCCTATTTATTATACTCTTGGATAACTCGATGGCACGTAAAGCGAATATTGCCCGTGAAGAAATTATCATGGCTTGTTGGTCGTTATTAGAACAGAATTTTTTTCCTAATATCCCGCGACTAACAGATTATTTTCTCAAGCAAGATGGTCGTAAATGTTCAAATACCACGTTTTTAAAAGCCATAACGGAATGGGAGGAGCTTTACAAAGAGCGCCAGGATGCCAGTTTCGATGATTTAGCACATGTATTTATGCCAAGCTTCAAAAAATTTGAAAGGGATATTACCCGTGACCTACAGTCCTTACTTGAAGAGACCTTGCATCTTGAAGATAAAGCTCATGCATTAAAACGGGATGCGACTGTCGGCCAATATCTTTCGCTATCTTCCTTGGCAGAGCAGCAAGAAAAGCAAATAGAGACACAGTCTAAACAGATCATGAATCTCAATGAAAACAAACAGGTTAATGAACAAAAGAGTGCCTATTTAGAAAAACGTTATCAAGAAACCCTTTCTACGCTAAAGTCTCAACAATTTAAAACGGATGAGCTAGAAGTACAGCTCAGAGAGCTGAACTTAAACCTTGCCCAAAAGGAATTAGATCAAGCAAAATTAGAGTTAAAGTTGGAGTTGGTTGATGAAGAGCGCTTGCGATTGCTTGAGCAGCAAGATTTGCAGTTTAATCAAATAAAGGCCTTAACTATTGAGTCTAATCGTGCGGATGTTAGCTTGTTAGCAGAAGAAGTAAGAAACTTGATAAAGCTTCAAAAACAAGACATTAACAATAACGCTAGCTAAAATTATCCAGTTGATCAAGCGGTTATAAAGTTTGAGTACAGACTGGTTTTATAACCATTTATCCTTGAATTACGTAACAAAAATAATTCTTGAATGGTAATTACAAGGTATAATAGATTTTCTTTGGCATTGTGAAGCATTTTTTAATGAGTAATAGACATTCCGCACTACGTGATTTGGTTAATATCAAAGACTTTGTTCGTTGGAGTTACAGCCGATTTATCCAAGCCGACTTATACTATGGACATGGCACAGATAACCCATGGGACGAAGCGGTAAATTTGGTGTTGGGTGCATTACAGTTACCACTAGATTTTGATAAAGAATTTATGGACTGCAAACTCACAGTCGATGAAAAAAAACGCATTTTAAAAATGTTGAATGAACGAATTTCTAAGCGTACTCCTTTGCCCTATTTATTAGGTAAAGCCTGGTTTATGGGTTTACCTTTTAAAGTCAGTCGTGACACTTTAATTCCAAGGTCACCCATAATGGCGCTTCTCCAAGATGAATTCCAACCTTGGTTAAAACAGTATCCACTTAATATATTGGATATGTGTACAGGCAGTGGTTGTCTTGGCATTACCGCCGCGCTTATTTTTGAAGATGCTAAAGTTGATATTACAGATATTAGTTTGCCAGCACTTGAAATAGCCAAGCAAAATATTGCACTTCATCAAGTTGAAGACTCTGTCGAAGCCATTCATAGTGATATGTTTGATGCTTTAACAGAGCGTAAATATGATTTAATTATCTGCAATCCACCCTATGTTGATGCAGATGACTATCAAAGTGCACCGATAGAGTTTCATCGTGAACCAGAGCTTGCTTTGACATCTGGTTTCGACGGGCTTGATTTTACACGAAAATTTTTAACACAAGTTGCGGACCACCTTCATGATGATGGCATCATAGTCTATGAAGTGGGTAATAGTGAAATAGCACTTCAAGAGCAATTTCCAGAGGTTCCCTTTATGTGGGTAGAGTTGGAGCAAGGCGGAAATGGTGTTTTTGTTATTTCTAAAAAAGATCTAACCGCACATTCATTTTAACAATATTGATAAGAGCATAAGTAGTCTATGTCCGGTAATACATTTGGTACTCTGTTTAAAGTAACCACGTTTGGAGAAAGTCATGGAATCGCATTAGGTGCGATTGTTGATGGTTGTCCTCCAGGAATAGAATTGTGTGAAGCTGATTTACAAAAGGACTTAGACCTTCGTAAGCCTGGCACGTCAAAATTCACTACGCAAAGACGTGAACCTGATCAAGTGAAAATCTTATCCGGTGTGTTTGAAGGGAAAACGACAGGCACATCGATTGGTTTATTGATTGAAAATACAGATCAAAGATCAAAAGATTATGGCAATATCCAAGACACTTTTAGGCCAGCTCATGCAGATTATACCTATGATCAAAAATATGGTTTCAGAGATTATCGTGGCGGTGGCCGCTCGTCTGCACGTGAAACCGCTATGCGTGTCGCAGCGGGTGCAATTGCAAAAAAATATCTAAAAACACGCTTTAATATTGAGGTAAATGGATTTCTATCTCAATTGGGCCCTATCAAGCTTGAAGTCAAAGACTTATCTCAAGTTTATGATAATCCTTTTTTCTGTCCTGATCCTGATGCTATTCCAGCCCTTGAGGAATATATAACAGAATTGAGACGTGAAGGAGATTCAATTGGAGCGAAAATTACAGTTGTAGCTCGTAATGTTATGCCAGGACTCGGTGAGCCTGTTTTTGATCGCTTGGATGCCGACATTGCAAAGGCCATGATGGGTATTAATGCTGTTAAAGGTGTTGAGATTGGAGATGGTTTTGCCGTTATTGAGCAAAAAGGAAGTCAACATAGAGATGAGTTAACCCCTAATGGGTTTAGCTCTAATCATGCAGGTGGTGTGCTTGGTGGCATTTCGTCTGGACAAGATATTGTGGTTCATATGGCACTTAAACCAACGTCAAGCATTACCATTCCAGGTAAAACCATTGATAGAGAAGGTAATGTTGCTGATGTCATTACAAAAGGTCGTCATGACCCTTGTGTGGGTATTCGAGCTACGCCTATTGCAGAAGCTATGTTAGCGATTACTTTATTAGATCACTTATTACGACATCGCGGTCAAAATGCGGATGTCGTATGCCAGACGCCTATAATTACTAATTAATCGTTATAAAAACCTAAAAAACTCGCTTCGGCGAGTTTTTTAGGTTTAGAAATTAAGCGTACCTGGCTCGCCTGGTTTTGGGTGTTTTTTTGGAGATTCATCGAAATTACCCGCACAGGCGTTTAATATTAAGCAGAAAAATATCAAGGACAAGGGTTTGATAGGCACTTTATTAAAACCTTAATATTAGTTAGAAAAATTAAGGATAGAATAGGGCGTTGTTAAGTAAACTCATTTGTTTGATAAATAGTCATTAATCTGTGTTTCTAGTTTCATTGGGCTTGTTGTAGGTGAAAACCGCTTTACTGTTTGACCATCCGAGCTAACTAGAAATTTTGTGAAATTCCACTTTATCGATTCACTTCCTAAAACCCCTTTGGCACGAGATTTTAGAAATTGATATAGAGGCGTTGTCTCATTGCCATTAACCATAACCTTATTATGAATGGCAAAGCTAACGCCATAGTTTAGCTGACAAAATGCTTCTATTTTATCGGCAGATTCAGGTTCTTGTTTGGCAAATTGATTACAAGGAAAAGCCATAACAACTAACCCTAGGTGTTCATATTTTTTGTGTAATAGTTCCAGTTCCTGATATTGAGGTGTAAAACGACAGTGGCTTGCCGTATTCACGATAAGCAGCGTTTTTCCCTTTAAAATTGATAATGAATAACTTCGTCCATCTTTCTTTATAACGTCAATGTCGAATATAGAGTGCATTATCAATCCTTATGCTAGAAATTATAGTAGTGACATCCATTTAAGGTATCACAATTAAATTTATAATCACTATTATTTATATCAATTTACTTTAAACTGGCTAGATACCTCCTGTAGTTGCTTGGAATATTGTGACAAGTTAAATCCGACCTTGGATAAAGTGTTAAAACTATTTGATGTTATATCACCAAGATGTGAAAACTCGTTGATATTGTTAGATAGCTCTTGTGTTGAGTGTGTTTGTTGATCCGTTGCTTTCGCTATAATAAGGTTAATATCTTTTATACGAGTGACACTTTCTACAATCGTTTTGAGCTTTTCACCAGCAATTTTAATTTCTGTAACAACCTCATTGCTATCTTGGTGACTCGTTTTTATGCAAATGACGGCTTCTTTTGCTGCTGCTTGTAGTTTATCAATAGTATGTTTTATTTGGGCTGTTGAATCTTGTGTTCTGGATGCTAAAGTTCTTACCTCGTCAGCGACAACAGCGAATCCACGACCTTGTTCACCTGCTCTAGCTGCTTCAATGGCCGCATTTAAGGCAAGCAAATTAGTTTGCTCTGCAATATCACCTATGACATCTAATACCTTGGCAACAGAATGCGTATCATCATCTAATTGTTTAATGACATTACTGGCACGTTCAACATTTTTTGCTAAGGGTGTTATGGCATTGATACTTCTTTGGACCTGTAGCATGCCCTGCATAGCGATATTATCAGCTTCAAGAGTTGTAGATAGCGCATTATTTGCACTTGATGAGACGGCTTGAATATGGCTGTTTAATAACTTTAGTGACTCAGTAGCAATTACGCTTTTATCTTGTTGTCGTTGAATATGATCTTTTGATTCTGTACTTAATTGAGTTAAGTGTGATGATGATTCTGCTAAAGGTTGAGCGGTTTTTAAGATTTGTTCGATACTATTTTGTAATTTACTCATAAATTGATTGAAGTAATGGCCTAAAATGGCGAGCTCATCATTAGAGTTTACTTTGATTCGTTTTGTGAGATTTCCATCGCCTTGGGCAAGGTCTTTCATCGAAACCAATAATGAGGATAAATTTTTTCCAATACTGTTTGTGATTAAGATGCTGATCAGCAAAACTAATGTCATTAATAAAATGGCATAAATCACACTATCGGCTAAATTTTTTTGTTGGCTGGTCTGTATCTGAAGTATTTTATCTTCGAAGCGCTGTTGATACTCAATGCTTTGTAAAGAAAGTGAGGCTTTTAACTTGCTAAGGGTTAGCGTCATTTTTTTAATGTCTGCATGTAATAAGTCGAGTTCTGTATCGCCCTTAACCAATGCCAGTGTGACTTTTTTTGCGTTAGCGTAGTAGATATCTAGTATAGCAATTTGATCATTAGCACTGGTTGAATTTAACTTAATTTGAGTGTTTAAGTTTTGAATCATGGTTTGGTATAAAGCATCAGTGTTATTGATAGGCTCTATTTCACCGAAAATGGCAGCGTTTTCGAATAGGGAGATTATATTAGAGAAGTTCGTTTCATTACTCTGTGCCATTTGCATTAATGGGTAATATTCTAAATACAGATTCTCTAATGATTTATTGTTATTACTTGTCGTTTGATAAGTAAGAAATAAAATGAAACATAAACCAATAGTACTTAAAAAGGGCAAAGAATAGACTTTATATTTTATCGATAATTTAAATTTCATCTTGTTCACCTGCTACGTAAATGCGAGGGTGAGCATTGCTCACCCAAATGTGTTAAAACGTTGAGATTACTTTCACGCTTTGATCCACTTCAGACTCATCTATGTAGCCAATTGCACCTATGTTTTGGGCTACATATTGCTTAACTTCTTCGCTTGAAATTAATTGAAGAGGGGGTTTACCTTTACCTGTGAAAATACGTTTTGACCAATACGCTTTGAGTTGTGAGTGTGATTTTTTGAGTAACGCGTCTCTGAATGCAATGGCTAATGGATTCTTGCCTTTTAAGTCTACTGGGAAGCACTTGCTTCCATTGGCAAAGGTCTTGGTTTTGCCTAAAAACATCTTTGATATACTTATTTGATCCAATGGGTTTATGTTTTTAGGGTTGATGATAACAACGCCAGCCCATGAGGAATGAATAAAAGAAAATGAAATAATTAAACATAAAATAAACTTAAACATAGGATTCTCCTTTAAAAAATAAAGTCTATTGAAATACTGGCTAGTTGAGAGTTATTAGCGGCGTTAATTTTATCTGTTTTATCAATAAACTCAGTTTTTAAACTGGCTTGGGGGTTAAAGTCCCAACGTATTCCATAAATCCAGCTCTTATCATCAATATCCCCATAAATGGAAAAATTATCTGGCGCGACTGCATGTGAGCTTGAATAGCTTAGGTAGGGTGTTAACTGATTGAAGGTAAAAGAAGAGGATAATAAATAGGAATTAATTTCCTCATCAGCTGTTAAGCTGCTGTAGCTTGAAGAAACATCAGCTAATGTAAATTCTGATAATAAGGTTAATTGATCTAATGATGCTGACAAAGCAATACTATAATAGTTAACATCCGATTTTGTAGAATAACCATCAACTTTGCCGTTGGTTGCTGAAAAACGAAAATTAAACCATTCTTTTTCAACTTCTAATACAATCCCAGCAACTTGAGTCAGATCTATATCGCCATTTGTTTCTAATTCACTTCGATTTGACCCGTAGAATGTTTGAGCTAGTAATGACCATTGTCCATAGTCAAATGATGTTGAATAATCTACTCCCTCAAACGAAGATATTGGTAGTGAATACACATCTTCTGGCGGGCGAATCCAATTATAAGAATAACCAACATCTAATGAGCTCGAATAATAATAAATAGGGAGTCTCAATTTTCCGAATTTGATTTGGCTTGAATCGGATAATTCATAACTTATGTAGCCCCATTCTAGCTCTGTACTGAAATCATCTTCACCCCTTGCCATGAATTGCAGAGTGGCATTAAGCCCACCTTCTAAGTCAGCATCAAACTGAATACCGACTTTACTATCGGTTTTCATGTTCCAATGATTGTCGTAATCCAAATAAGTTTGATCATTATTTAATGTCATGCCCCCTGTTAAGTTAGCAAAGCCGTTAAGACTATATTCACCCGATAGCACGGCAGTACTAACACTTGAGGCAATAACGATGGCAGAAAATTTTCTAGAAACGCTCATGTACAAACTCCACAAGAGATATCAAATTAATTGATATCATTTTTATTATTGTGACTGCGTTTATACTATGATGCTGCATTGCATTAAAGTGCAATTATGATTTTGAGTTATATTGTGAGTATTTTTTATAAAAATTACTAATAACGTCAATGAGATAGCTGAATGGAAAAACTTAATAGATTAAAAACCCATATCAGTGTTTAATTTTGATGCTGCAAGGGGAACACTGACATTTATGTTGAAATCATGAATAGGTATAGTTAAAAAAACTCTAATTATAGATATCAGGGCGTTTATCCGTTCGAAATACATGCTGGTGTTATTCGCAACTTTCTAAGTTAGCGGGTAGCAAGGTATGCGATTAATAGGCATAAAATACCCATTGAGATAAAGGTATCTTGATAGCCTAAATACTCTGTAAGCAGACCAAACAGTAAACCGCCTATTGCCCCTCCACCAACATTAATAGCGCCCCATAAACTCATTACTCGACCACGGAACTCACTGGACACGTAGACTTGAATTAGTGACTGGGTTGAGACGCCACATACTGTGGCACAAAAACTGAGACTAGCAATAAACAATAATGCTAGCTCAATAGGACCGTTTAAACTAAAAGCAAATAAAAGAATGCCAGAGCTGCTAATAGCGATGCATAATGCAGTGACTAGGTGTTTGCTACTGCAAGCTGATAATATAAGTCCTGCGAGGATAGCACCCAAACCAGCCGCAGAATTTAGCCAAGCCAATGTCTCAACGTCTCCCTGGTAGAGGGTGTCTGCAGCAGCAGGTAATATTTCAAGCAATCCACGGCCCATAATGGCCGATACGGCAATAATTAATAGTAAACGTAAAATTAATGGAGAATGATAGGTGTATTCAAAACCTGCTTTTATATCCATAAAAAATGTAAACGCTTTAGCTCTTGTCGTCTTCTTTTTTGACTCAAGTTTAAGTCGTAATAAAACTAATGTTAGAGGTAGGTAGCATGCAGATACGATGAATAGGGCGATAGCATTACTTTGATATTTAATAAGGTACCCTGCAATCATGGGGCCGATAAATCGCGAGGTGTTATAAATAATAGCGTTGATAGCAACTGCTTTTGGCATATTAGAGGTACTGACTAGTTCAGGAACGAATGACAGTCTAATTGATTGATAAGCACTATTAGCAATGCCAATGATAAGTGAAAAAACCAGTATCAGTATCTCATTTACCCAACCTTGATTGGTTATCATAGCCAGTATCAATGAAATAACACCCAATATGATGCTGGTGATAATCGCAGATTTTTGACGATCAATACGATCGACCATGACACCAAATAATGGGCCAAAAATTATCGATGGAAAGAACATCAAAAAGGCTAATAAACCTAGCCAAGTTTCTGAATGGTTTTGCTGCCACATCATCCAGCCTAATGTCATTCTCTGTATCCAGATGCCTTGTGTAGAAAAGATGCTGCCTGAAAGGTAGGTTAAGTAATTGCGCTCAGTTAAGATGGTGCGTTTCAATTGTAGAATCTCTCAAATAAAATCGATAAATATTAGCGTATTTATTGCCTACCTATTGCCAGTTATTCTTATCAATTAATAAATATTACTCATGACATACAAGTAACTGATTATTGTAAAGTAGCGACCTCTCGCAAAGAGGGATGCCTGAATAGAAGTATCCCTTCATTACAAATTCATACGTTAAAGGCACTTAAAATATGTCAGACAATATCAAGGCTATTTCTCAGAGAATCGAACTTAACTTCAACCAAATCGAAAACGAAATTTTCAATGGGGATCTGTTTTCAGGATTCAGAGGGGCGTTTGAAGTAAAAAAGCTTTATGTGAAAAAAGAAAATGCAGATATTAAATGTGATTTAGACATTCGTTTGCAAGAATGGCCTGAAGGTGTATATATCAAAGTGTACAAGCATAAAGCACTGGGTGTTTTGCCTTATATTAAAGATGAAAAAATTTGCCAGAAATTCCTAAAGGTTAAACCTCTTGCCTGTAAGTTTTGGAAAGAGTCATTTTACTTTTCTCATTGTGAAAATTTGGATCAAGAGCGTTATGTACAGTTAGACGGGAATACAATGACAAATGCAGATACTGATAACTGTCTATTAAGAATCAAAGCTTATATCGTTGAAATTAACCAAATCATTTTAAGTAATTAAAATATTGATTAAGGTAATCACTTATTCAAACGATAAAAGCCGAATAAAGTATGACTTTATTCGGCTTAACTAAATGGCATATGTAATATGGCATATGTAATATGGCATCTAGGGTCTCGGAGTTACCGAGGAAATGGGCTGCTTAAGTATTTACTTAAGCAGCGAAAGGTTAGCCATCACTTCTTTGCGGTATAGGCTCATCTTTTGCAATGACTCGTGAACTAATTTTAACAGAGTTGGCTGTCGCTTTTACATCACCAGACAATGGACGGATTTGTCCTTCATCATTGTAAAAACCAATATCTCTTAAAGAATGAGAATCAAGGTGTCTAAGCGCTCTTTGAGCGTGAATACGTTCGAAGTAAGTTTTTGCGGCGTTTAATAAGGCAATAAAAGTCATAAATTTCTCCAGTTTGATAATAAACCGAGACCATATGCTTTAATGAGATTTTACATTGCCGCATAGGATCTGCGGCTAAATAGATTCTACTTAGTTCGCAGTAAATTTGCTTGTTTTTGATTTACAGAATTAAAGCAAACGATGTTTGAATTATATAAAGTCATGTATGCCTCCAATCTGTATGCGAATAAGTGAATGAAATGATGAAGCTTGATCAATGTGTGAACATTAATTAGCTTGGCTATTAGGCTTGAAACTTCTAATTATGTCAACGTGATATATCTAAATAACTAAAATATATTTATCGATCTGATCAAGAGCCCTAATACTATTAAGAAGGCGACAAAAAAAAACGGGTTGAGGTACAATGCCCCGCATAAGTGGTTAAGCGTCTTTAAATGCTTAATCTAAATAATATTATTTTAAAAAGTATTCAAAATGGCGATCAAATCGACGGTTTTTAAAGCAAGTATACAAGTATCTGATATGGATAGATCTCATTATCAAGGCTACGACTTGACTCTGGCACTTCATCCTTCTGAAACTGCAGAAAGAATGATGGTTAGATTAATGTCGTTTGCCATGTTAGCAGATGAAAATACAGGTGATGAACAGCTCGCATTTTGTAAAGGTATTAGTACAGACGAAGAACCAGATTTATGGCAAAAGACCTTATCCGATGAGATTTTATTATGGGTTGATCTGGGGCAGCCTGATGAAAAGCGCCTGAGAAAAGCGTGTGGTCGCGGTAAAAAAGTTATCATAGTTAATTATAATGATAAATCAGATGTTTGGTGGCAACAAAATCAAGGTAAGCTTTCTCGCTTTAAAAATCTTTCAATATTAAGGTTTGAAGAAAGTGAGGTTAAAGAGCTTGAAAAACTATGCCAGCGTTCGATGCAATTAAACGTCACGATACAAGACGGTGAAGTTTGGGTATCGTCTGACTTAGGGTCTTGTACATTAACGCCTCGCTATCGTTAGTACACACTTAACGAGTATCATTTAGCCTAAGTTCAATGGCAGAGTTTGTTTATAAAAAAGTATAGGGTAGGGCTTCTGCCCTATACTTAATAATCTTTTGTTAGCTGAGGGTTCTGTGAAAGAAACTGTTCGCTAATCGGTAGCACTCATGTGCAATTTCAGCATCATATCTATCTCCTTCATCCCGCATAAATGCATGCTGAGCATTAAATTCGTGCCAGGTAACATTACGATCACACTCGGCTAATGTTTGATATATTTTCAGTCTACCTTCTTGACTAACATGAGGGTCTTGTTTACCCCAAATCATGCAGAATTCAGCATTCATATCGGGTGTTCTAGTTAAACTGTCATTGCCTTGTTCACAAGGTAGAGTATTGGAATGAATATCAGTGGCATAAAGACAAAAACTTGCAATGATTGACTCATTCAAGGCCGCTCGGTACGCAAGGTGGCCTCCAATACAAACCCCCATACTGCCAATCTTTTGGTTACTGAAGTGCTGTGCTGTTAGGTAGTCTGCCATTGCCTGTGTGTCGCTATCATGCGCTTCAAGCGTTTTGGCAAACTTATCTTGATTTCCCTTATACTTGCCATCGTCATCATAGGCTAAAACGGTTCCGATAGGATTTAGTTCATGGAAGACTTCTGGTACTAAAACAACAAAGCCGTGACCCGCCATTATTTTTGCTGTTCTTTCAATCGGGGCGGTAATTTGAAATATTTCAGAATAAAAAATGATGCTCGGAAACTTTCCTTCCTCTACTGG
>Ga0105359_10002407_pt1 | contig 15503 bp, 9 predicted proteins | sample GOMGulsemesocosm_6_FD_83659 | JGI IMG/M metagenome (GOLD analysis project Ga0105359, IMG submission 83659) | Methane-oxidizing microbial communities from mesocosms in the Gulf of Mexico - GOM8C Gulf of Mexico | ecosystem: Environmental > Aquatic > Marine > Cold seeps | place: Gulf of Mexico...
ATAGCCTGCATATTGAACTTCCTACCGACTACCTTGTTGGAATAAGTGAAGACATTCAGTACCAAGAGTTAGTTTCATACCTTTTTTGGGACCTTAATGAGATTCCTGCGTTTAGTACATCAGAGGAACTGTATCAATCTGAGTGGCTTGATGTGTTTTTTCAACCTATCCGCGAAGATCAAGTGCGGCTTGAAACACCAATAACTCGTCCTCCAAGCACTTACTCATATGTTTCTCTCGTTATGGAGTTTTAAACCCGATATATCAAGCATGTAAGTAATAATGATAGCTGGCCCAAGTTACGAAGTTGACTTGGGCTACATGACAATGAAAGCTGATAACTTAAGAGGTTGAAGAGTTGTACAGATAAAAAATTAGCATCAAAGGTAAACATAGTTTTTAGGTAATAGCAGCATCAAGTTGATATTTTAGTTTGGACTCACTAACGACCACTTTTCATACTATTATACAGATTAGAAAACTTTATTTTATGCTCTCTTTAAAACCAATTAAGAAACTGATTAAGCATAGAAAGTTCTATAGATTTATTTATGTACACCACCACTATTTAAAAACTATTAATATAGTCTCTCCATCAGCGAACAAGAGCCAGCAAGCCCTGAGCAATTAACCAATACGTTAAACCAAAAGCCTGCCCTAAATTCTCGTTTCTGCGCTTTTGACTTATCAAGCCAATATGCCAGAAAAATAGCAACGCTCAAACCCAAATAGGCAAAAAGTAAATGCATAGAGATATGATTCAAAAAGAAAGTGATAGTTACGATTCCAAGGAACAGTACTGCTAAGTAAATTGAGGGTTTACTCACCTTTTTAGCCTTTTTTTTCCTTGGCTTTCTCCTTTATTGCCTATGTCGCCGAGATGGAAGTATTGACGGTAAATCTTACGTTTGATTAACCTACTTTCTAGCCAAACGCCCTTTTATGGGCGGGGCTAGCTAAAGCAAATAGACCATTAAAACTCAGTGGGCATTACGGCATTAAATTTAAAGTGTAATGGCTTACTTATTACAAACAAACTTCACTGGCAGACGATTTAAATATTCGGTTATCGGTATGAACTACAAAAACTAAGGAAAATAATTGAGTGGGTAAGAACATTTTAAACGATGATGCCATATCAAATGGCGCGAATAAGGTTTTGTATAGATAATGCTTTGCTAATAGAAAATTACAAGGGCGTGTTTTTGCAAAAGCATGACCGAAGTAATTTTCCTTATTTAGCTACTTAAATGGTTACTTCGCTAAAGTTTTTAACAATGATTTATAGATTTTTATATCCTCACTACCTTCTGCCAGTTTAACCGCTTTTTCAGCAGACCTAAAAGCCAGCGAACTTTTCCCTGCGCGTGTATATGCTTTTGATAGCTGACTATATATCGCAGGTGAATGCGGGTAATATTCAATCGCAAGCTGTAACCAAGGAATTAATTTTTCAATTTTATTTTGTCTATATAGTATTTCTGCTGTTTTCATAATATTATGAATAAAATGAAAAGATTTTTCTAAAGGTATAATTTTAAAGCCGTAATGCTCAGATAATTCTTGATATTTATCCTTTAGTGCTTGTGCTGGGTCAGGGCTGTTCCACATTTTTCTATAATCAACATCCCAGATTTCTCTGGCGTAAATTGTTTCTAAACCATGTTGTATGCCTGGAATCGACATACCGTAGTGGTCTTCACCATGAATGATCTCAAACTTGTATCTAATTTTGGGATTTGCAACATTCTTTAGCTTTTTGGGGATATCTACATAGAGCGCAGCTTCTTTTGGCCCCCTTTTTATCATATCACCGCTAGACGTACCAATATAAATACTGGCTTTAGAACGCTTTTCATCTGAGATCTCTTCAATAAGTATCTCTTCAAGGCTCTTTCCTGATTTAAGATTTTTACCAAGTTCTGCAGCCAGTACTATATAGCCACTAAATAAGTCTGGTTCAGACCAAAAAGCTTGTAATACAGGACCAAAGGAAGGAGACATCCCTATGATGGTTCGATGAGAATTAACCCTAAATTTTTCTTCAATTTGCGGTATAAGTTCATTTCTAAAAAATTTAAGGTACTTGTCTGTTTGTCCCAGACCATCGCCGTAAAAAAAAGGTTCTCCATGATCGTCGAACAACTCTAATGCCATCTCGATCCGTTTATCTGTGTTATTGGGTATCCCCACAATGATGCTTTCAGGCATATAATTTCTGGCAGCGCGAATTTCAACCATTGAACGTGTTAAGTCAAAAAGAAATTCACCATCCATAACATAAATGACAGGATAGTGATGGGATGAGTGTTTATAACTTTCAGGTAATGATATAAAAATGTCGCGCTTTTCATCTAGTATTGAAGATTTAAGGCTATATTTATCGCCTGAAATAATACCTTCAGACTTTAGTAAGTTAATTCCTAAAGCATGTGAATTAAAAATAAGAAGCGAAATTGTAATTATGATATATCTGCTGCAACGGTGCATATTTCTTCTATTTATGGATATTGAATTGGCTTTCATTGATATAACGCTTAAATGTGATTTAGCAAGCGGGTAGTTTAAACAAAGCGGCTTTAAAATACCTGAAGCCCTTATGATTTATAACTGATTTTTAGCTGATTTGTTCAGGCTTCTCAGTAACGCTCATGAATTTATTCCTTAAAAAACATATGGCAAAATTTTAAAAGCTAACGTCAACTTTGCGCACTTTATAAGCCTTTTTCGGAAATGTTGGAACGGCTGTTGACCACTCAAAACGCCCTGTGAGCCTAAAGTAAATTATCACCTTATGTCAACGTGCATTAATTAAACACACCCTAATTTTACGCACGAAAGGTACAAGAAACAAACAGTGAATTTACCAAGTTAGTAAAGTTGATCAAGCCATATCAATGGTGGGGATTTGAGCGAGTATTTGTATCTAGTTTACTTACTTTGACAGGATTTAAAGTCATTTGTGCAACTAATTATGCAACGGAGCAAATTATGACAAACAAGGTATATATTTGCTAGAAAAGCTGAAATCCTTGGTGTTAAAGGTTTACAGAGAAAGAAGAATGGGTTGGCTAAAGGGATTTGAACCCTCGGAAACTCGGTATAGGTTTAGTTGAATTAACGTGTATCAAGTTAGATTTTACGTGTATTGCTCATGTCATAGTTTGTATTTACAGGTAATTTATTGCTGTTAGATACTTACAAAGTAGTATCAGAGCAAAAATTTAATGGGTAAGAATAAAGTTTTTCTGCGCTAACGCTTTAGCTGCTTTGGTATTATGTAGCGCAATATAATCCCTATATCATCAATATTAGTAAGAGCAGGCTCAGTCCAGATTATTTCAACCATTTACTCATTTTCTCTTTTGCTAGAGTATTAGAGTACACAAAACCTTCAGATATAGCTTTCTCTCCTTTAGCAATGCCTTCTAATATCGCCATACGATTTTGCATAAGTTCATAATCATCAACATCAATTAAGTAAGCCGATGGTTCCCGTGCTCAGTAATTAAGACAGGCTCTTTTGACGAGTGTAGTTCGGCAAGAATTTTGGTTGCTTGGCGCTTAAGTATAGTAACTAATTCAACTTTCATAATATGAGCCCTTTCAAATAAGTGATACGGAAGTGTTACTTCCGTATCATAGATTAACTTTTTATTTGAAATAAGACTTTAAATGTCACCACGCCCTTTTATGGACAGGGACACGCTCAAGCAAAGAGCCCATTAAACGCAGTGGTAATTACGCTATGAAATTTAAGGTGTAATGGTTTACTAATCAAAACTAATCTCACAGAAACTATTAAAAGAAAACTAGATATTACTTATGTTACATAACTAATAGCCATCTTCACTTATCTTGGGAAATTTTATTTTCCATCCAATAATCTAGCTGGTTTGATCACAATGACAGCACAAAAAATTAACATTATAGCCGCAATATCAATAATTGAACCATAGTTCTCTTCACCTAAAACAATTGCTGCAACCATAGGGCCTGTGGCCAAGCCCATTTTAGATGAAAAGCCTCCCATTGCTGCGAGTTGACCTGCTTTATCTAGCTGGGAGCACATACCAAACATATAAGGTAAGGCGAAGGCCCATGTGATACCAATAATGATATTGGCTATAAGGTAGACGTGCTCACTCACACTGTAATGTAATACCCAGCTACAGATTGCTGTGATAACAATGGCAGTTATTAGAGGTAATGTTCGACCAAATTTAGTGCCAACAACTATAACTAAAAATGCACCGACTAGGGCTATCCAGCTAGCCGAAGCAAGAGCTGGACTCATAAATTCAATGTTCAAGCCATCCGCTTTTCCAAGACCAATCATATAGGCGAATAGCCCCATGTTCGCCGCTTGAAATAGGAATATGCCAAATAAAGTTAACATTAATGGAAGTTTCTTAATTTGAGTATCAACAGGTTTTTCATGCTTTATATCTTTGATCTTGTATGGAGGGATAAATGGCAACATAACTAAGGTAACCACAGTAAAAGCGATCAAAGAGAGAAATAATGCACTGGTTCCATAAACTGGGACTAGTTCGGGTAAATACATTAGTCCTAAACCGCCTAAACCCCACTGAATAAAAAGTAGATAACCAAACGTTTTATCAGCTTCACTTGTTCTTGAAATTATAGCAAATCCAATACCGACTAATAGACCCCCAACAAGGCCATGAATAAATCGAATGCCGATCATTACCGTCGAATTATCAATGAACATACAATAACTGTCGATAATAATAAGAGCTATGAGTAAGCCATAAGCCCAAGAGCGCCAGTTAATACGCTTAATCAATAACACAGCTATTAACGCGCCCATCGCTGCACCATATAAATTGGATGAACTAATGAAGCCTGCCTGCTGGTTAGTAAATGAAAGCCCTTCTTTTAGGCCGCTAACAATTGCTGGCATGATATTTACATAAAATATTCCCGCAGTGGTTAAAAAAGCAAGCATAACCCGTGCAAGAATACCGTTTGGGTCAACCTTATTGTTGAGTTGTAATGGCGGATTTTCTGCATCAACTGTACTGCCCAAGTTATTAGTTGTATCTGTCATTGTATGTACCGCCCATTATTTAGATAGTTCTATGCGAAACGTGTTAGTTTCGACACAGTGAAGTCAGTGTATTTAGTTCTTTAATCGCATCTTGCCAAAGGTAGTGGTCACTATCGCTAAAATAGAAATATTGAAGGTTGTTTTTAGCTAGCACTATATTAATTCCCCCATAACCTAATAGGTATGGAAGCCAAGTTTCTTTTTCACATTGAAGTAATTCGGTTACGTCACGTTTCCAAAAGCCATTAATGTAATGAATAAATGGATATTGACTACGCATCTCTTTGTTTGATTGGTTTCTATGTAGTGTGTCATACACTTGTTCTTGTGCTAAAAAGTTTGATCTTTGTGTTAGTTCATCAATCAAAAACTGAGTGAGCTTTGCAATGTCATCTTGAGTGAATAATAAACCATAACCTACAAATGGTTGTTGCCATTTATCTGTTGTTTTTCGTGTGCTGTAGGCGACTGAACTTAAATTAAGTTTGGGCCAAAGGCGTTGTTTGAAGATAATATCGAATAGGTCGTTTGTTATATTATTACCAGTAGTCACTAGTTTGTTTTTAAGAAAAGCACTAAGTGCGACTCCTAATAAATAGGTATCAGAAGTATGATAAACAAAAGTACTACCTGGTGGCGACTTTCGTGAAAATTGACGACAACTATAGTTAATTTTATCTTGATGGTTTGCCGCTTTGAAAAAACGCTGACTATGCTCTGCTGCCTCGTCTGCACTATGTCCTATTGATTGATAGTTTCCTGTTGCCATATTCACTAAATGGCCAAGAGTGACTCCTTGCCAGTTGTCGCCCTGACATTCTTTTACCCAATTACTGACCTCTTCTTCAAATATTGTTGGATAATCCTTAGCCAAATACATCATAGCAATACCCGCAAAAATCGATTTTGCCGTTGAGTATGAAGGTAATACAAGTTGCTGACAAAAAGGATAACGACCAAAACGTGTTTGACATTTAGATGCGTAATAAGTACCGTTATAAATGACACCAAAACTGCTCATATCAGTTGGTCTTATCGAGTTAGTCATCGCTATTTTTGAAATGTTTATGGCCTTATTATGTTCTTTTAAGCCTTCAATTTGTTTCTTAGGCATACGACTAGCCATTTCTTGTTTGTATTGATTAATAACGAACTCATCGTTAACTGCTTCTTCCGATTGATAGTACACATAACCTTTTCCCCATAAGTCGACCTTGTAGTACAAGCAAGTCTCACTGCTAATTTGATAGTAGAATTGGCTGGTTTTGCCTTCGTCATCTATTAAAAAAGTAAGAGCACCGTTATGAACGCAATTTTGATTTTTTTCTACTAAGGAAAACGGCATTGCAATACGAGAAAATTTGCCATCACTTACTTCCTGCCAAATGTTCCCTGTACCTACAATGAAATCCCAGTGTGGGTGTTTAGTGGTTTGTAACTGGCGATTTACAGGAATGATTTTGTTATCAAATTGTACAAACGCCACGATCATTTTCGGTAATGTTTTTCTTTGCTCACTAAATGCCTCTGGTCGGGTACGTTTCTCAAATTGATAAACATCGCTGTCTTCAGTGAGCCGTAGATTGGTAAGTTTGGTATTGATAGAAAAAGTAAAAGAGCCCTGTAATGCATAACTTGGTTGACTATGCTGGCCTTGAGCTGAAAAATATTTCATCGATAAGGGATTGTGGGACACGCTACTTGATTGTAATTCATCTGCTTTTAAGGCATTTCTTTTCGTTATATCATTCGCGGCTGTTCCATTGAAGCTAACTAAAATGAGAAAACAATAAAGTAAGACAATTTGAGTTAATCGCAACAGATGCCTACCTGCTGCAATTGAGCTTTCAATGGGGCTAGTTGTTGCTCGTATTGTCGCCATTTCTGTACTGAATTTTGATGAATTTCTTGTCGTACTTGACTGGCACTGGCAGTATTCACAACACCTTGATGGTTTTTTACTTCGACAAATTTATCTTGCCATTCAAGCCCACAGAACTGATAGATAGCTCGCCCAGTTTCTATCGGAGAGCTTACTAGTTTTTCATAACTCACTTGATGAATATCCATATTACTTAATGAAGACCAATGGTTCATTAACTTTTGATATTGGATAAAATATTGTCCAAGTTCTTTTAAATCATAGGAGAAAGGATAAGCTTGCTGAAAAAGTGTTTTATAAATCGCATAACAAGTATCCATAGGGTGACGAGTGATATGGATAATTTTTGCATTAGGTAAAGCTTTTTTAATCAAACCAAGGTAAAGATAATTGAAAGGTAACTTATCGGTAAAAAAATCAATGCTGTCGCCTAAATCAACCTCGCTAAAACGCGCTTTCACTGTAGATAAATATGTTTGCCCTAATTGTTTAAAATCAATTTGACTTGCAGCTTCGATAAAAGATGTTTTTTCTTGCTTTGATGAAGCTTGTAGCTGATTAACTTGTTCTGTTAATAGTTGCGCAAAATCATTAAGCTCCCCACCAGAAAATACATCATCAGAAGCGGTAAAGATACGATCCGTTAATGTTGAGCCAGTTCTAGGCATCCCTAAAACAAAAATAGGCGTTAGAACATGTTCTTTTTTGTCAGCAGATTCAATCGTATCTTTTTGCCACCATGCTTGATTAAATATCTGACTAATTTTTGTCATTGTTTGTTGATCGGTTTCAATGGCGTAATTTAAGTGTTTTCGGCGTAAGTTATTACCTTGCTCAACATTTGCATACGACTTTTCATAATCGGCTAAATCTTCATATGATTTGGCTAAGGCGAAATATACTTGTACTTTATCCTTAGGGGCTAAATCTTCGTCAAGTAATGTGATTAAACTGTCTATTGAATGCTGATCGTGAGTTTGTTTTTTTAAGTCCACTTTCAGGGCATGAGAGTCTATATCAAGGGGATTAAGTTCAATGGCTTTATTTAAATTTTCTTCAGCAGAAATTAATTCGCCAGCGTGGCGAAGTACGGCAGCCAAACTGTAATAATGGTCATTATTTTTACCATCTAACGCGATAGCCATACGATATTGATTAATAGACTCTTCTGTAAGGTTTAACTTTGAAAATAAAAAGGCTAATTGATTATGCTCTGCAGCTTTTAATACCTTGTCATCTAACGAAAAAGCAAGTTTTTTTGCTTGTTGAAAATCGTTTTTAGAAAAGTAAAAGTTGGCTAAAATAATTTGTACGGTTCGATTTTTTGGTGCTAATTTGCAGGCATTTTTTAGCGCTTGTTCAGCGGCGATATTATTTTGTAGAGCTAACGCAACTTGCGCAGTATAATACCAAGCTTCACTGTGATCAGGATGTTGTTGATTAAGGGATTGGCTGATTCGTATCGCATCATTGATTTGATTATTCTTTAATGCTGACCATCCTTGCTTGAGCATTGTTTGAACTGAAGTTGAATTCACTGAATTTAAGTTAGAAGTATCCATAGTTATTTTTAGTTTTACCTTAACAAACGAATAAATATACAGAGCTTAAACAATAGCATTTAATCATGTACTAATACTGAACAAATTCGTTAGAATATCGTTCATTCACATCCATTTGATCACGATAAACGATACATCCTGTATATAAAAAACCGCTAACCTACCGAGCGTAGATTAACGGCTAACATGTTAAAACTTATACGAAAGTGAGGCGCCTATTGTCATAGGCTGGGCGATATAATCTTTTTGATTATTACCGTAATAGTTTTCAAATACGCCAGTATCCGTTGATAAATAGGCTTCAGGGTAACTACCCGTGATCCCTTTATCATTAAATAAGTTCTTGGCATAAATTGAAACAGCCCATTCATCTTTTAGAAACTGTACTGATGCATTCCAAATAGAGAAACCATCAAATTCATCGTAAATAGCACTATCTTTTGAAATATGATTAACGGTATCTGATTGGTAATAGCCAGAAATACGACTAACCACATCAATATCACCCATAATTTCAGTGGTATGCGTTAAACTAATTGAAAATACATTCTCAGCAACCCCTGGTAACCTAGCACCTGATTCAGCAACAACAGCTTCACTTTGTGGTTGAATAACGTCATCTGTAAGTTCTGCATCGGTAAATGAATAACCAACGCGCATATCAAGGGTATTGGTTAACTTAACATTTGCTTCAAGTTCTAAACCAGTAGTTTCTGCTGATTGACCATTTTGAGCCATAAAGAAGCTCCACCATGCGGTACCTGTATTTAATTGTGGTTCATCCCATTTCACCATATAAATATCTGCAGAATAAGAAACATTTCCGGTATAACCTTTAACTCCAATTTCATAGTTTTTAACCGTATCTTTAGCGAATAACTCTGCTTTTTCAGGGTTTAGCTCGATAAAAGGACCATCGTTTGGAATCGCATTTGAACCACCACGTCTAAAGCCTTCGGAGTAGGTAGCATAAGTCATCATTTCATCAGAAAAATCGTATGAAAAATTAAACTTTAATAAAACATCATCTTCTTCTTGCGTTGGGTAAGCTTCAGAAGGGACTACTTTAGGTTGCCCATAATAAGCATCAATAGCAGTATTGTTTTTTAGCGTATTATCAAACCAACGTGCACCTGCTGTAATACTTAATTTCTCAGTAGCATGATAAGTAACTTCACCAAAAAGGGCTTTATCCGTAAATGTTTCATCGCGAATATAAGTTAAATCTTTATCCGTTTCTGCACCAACCCACCATGACCAACAATCACTATCACCTTCATAGGCATTACAAGCAGCACCATATTCTTCAATACCGCGTAAATGGCTATAGTTACTGGTTTGACGTTCTTGATCCATATAATAAGCACCAATGATCCAATCAAACTTATCATCACCGTCAGTATTTGAAACTAATCTAAACTCTTGCACCAATGCTTTTTCGTCAAAACCTGCTTCAACGTGCGATGCTGGTCTTGGATTACCACGATACCAAGCATTGTACCAGTCGCGTTTTACCCATAAACCAGTATTGTCACGCCAGCCATTGCCATCATGTTGGTAGCTTGAGGTGTTTGAGGTTAATGTTGCAAAGCCTAAATCGGCAGATACTTCTAAGCTCACTAAAGAGACATCACGTTCAGAAGGTTCTAATAAAGCTGAGCCATTTTCGTATTCACCGTATGGAGTACCATCGTAGTCAGTACCATTAGTAACAGAGCGACGTCCACCAACTTCATCACTTTGATTATGATAAGTAAGTAGCATACTGACATCATCGGTAATTTCAGCACTATAAGCGGCTTTAAAGTAAGTGATATCAACACTATCGATATCTTTTTTGCTTTCATAACAAGAGCCATTTACCAGTATTTCTGCTGTTGTTGCTCCACCACCGTTGACACTATGACAACTACCGTCATCAGCTTTTACTAGTGGAATACCACCGTCATCTAGTTGGTAAAGTTTTGGTTGGTCAATAACTCCGTCATTATCAATTTTAGCGAAAACTAATCGAAAAGCAGAAGTTTCGGTTAATGGCATATTGAACATACCTTCATATGATAAATTATTACCATCTGAACCATCAGTTTGGCCAAGATCAACTTTGAAGCTGCCTTCGGTTATATCATAATCAGGCTTATTCATTACATAACGAACTGTTCCACCTAATGCACCTGAGCCATACAAGGTGCCTTGAGGGCCTCGTAAAACTTCAACTTGTTGAATATCTTTTAATAAAAAATTAGCGAAAATTGGCGTGTTATCAACATAAGTTGAAACGGTTGGTGCGGTTGATTGACCAACGTTTGCACCTGAAACGCCACTATCAACATTAATCCCTCTAATAACCATGCTATTAGCGGTACCACCATTGCGATGACCTTTATCAATCAAGGTGATACCAGCAACCGTTCTTAATAACTCTGAGCTATCAGTTATATTGTGCCCTTCGATATCACTACCAAGTACTGAAGATATGTTAAAAGGTAACTCTTCTTGTACGGTTGCACGATGAGTCGCCGTTATTTGAATTCTTTCAATTTCCTTCTCTTTTATGGCTTCTTCTTCCGCATTAGCAGAAAAAGATGATAATGACATAACTAACGCAGTGCTTACTGCACTAGCAATGACTGATTTATTAAAGTGTGTTGGTTTCATGTTATGGCTCCAAAGTCTGTTGTTGTTTTATTAGCCTATTTCCAGAATAGACCAGTCATTTTGTTAATCGTAGTACCAGTTTGAGTAATGTTGTTGGTCCAGTTTGTTTCTTTATTATTTATTTACTCAGGAATATCTAATGAACCAAGTTCACTTAAATAATTGCAATTATTGGCTATTCGTTCTTGTTCATTCTGGTAACAAGAATAATGGATAGGGCTATCGCGAAAGCTCTTTAACGGTTGGCCTAAACCATGTAAACCTCGTTCTCTGTTTCTTTTAACTAATGAAAAGTCGACTTCAATCGGGATGATTTCAGAGCCTGTTGAAGCTTGATAAATAATATTGCCTTCTGGACCGACAATCACAGATTGACCGTAGCCTAAGTTACCGGCAGCATTAATAGTGATTACATAGCTTTGATTAATTATCGCGGTAGATTGAGCCAAAGTAATTTCGAGTGGACGGTCAATAGTGCCAGTGAGTGTTGGATAAATGAGAACCTCAGCGCCCATACTAACCATTTGTCTAGCAACCTCAGGAAACCAAAGGTCATAACATATAGCGACACCAATTCGGCCTTGTGGAACGTCAAAAACCACAAAATCTTTACCTGAGCTAATCCCTTTTTCATAAGGAGAAAAAGGATATATTTTGCGGTAACGCTGAACCACTTCACCTTGGTTATTAATAACAGAGGTAGTATTAAATATTTCGTCATTAACGCTTTCATAGAGCGAGCCTGGGATTAACCAGATATTATGCTCCTTGGCTAACTGGCAATATAGTTTTTCTGCTTCATTTGGTAATGTGCTTGCATATTTTTTTTCTGGTCCATAGGTGGCTAACTCACTCAATACGATCATGTTTAGCCACGGAAAACGTTTTTTCGTTTTTGAAATTTCTGCAGAAATTGTCGATAGGTTATCACCGCAAGGTAAGGCAAGTTGCAGACCTGCAATGGAAAAATGATTCATAGTGATACCCTCAAAATACTTATAAAGTGATTGTTATTTTGTATACGTTGCAATGTACTGAGGGTTTAATGTACTGAGGTATGAGTGGACTTGTTAGTACCAGTTTTCTTGATCTTATGGTGCCAGATTGGTTTTGTTGTTTTTATATCCTTTAAGTTCCAGTTGTCTGACAAAACAATAGTTTTGGTCAAACCATTTCATTTCGTCGCCATCCATAATGACGTAGAACCCCTTGATTTCTCCGTATGCCCAAAGTTTCCACTGTCGATAGTACATTCCATTTTCAATCCACCAACGGCCACTATCTACTTCACTATCTGTGCCTCCTGTTCTCCCTTTCATCGAGCCATTAGGTGATAACTCAATTAAGCAAGGAACACCATAAACCATTTGGCATTCTAATAGTGCTCCTGGTAGCGCTTGTTGTAACGCTTCCTCGTTGAGCAATTTTCCTTTAGCGTTACTTAGTTTTTCTTCATAATCTGCTGTTAATTGGTGAATTAGATCTGCAAGTTTTTTGACCCCCTCTCTAATTTTTTCATTGGGAATACTCGTTACTCCCATGCGAAAACAATTTTCTGGGTGCTTGGTATTGGCAAAATAACGCTTCACAGGTTCTATTAGAATACCTAACCTAGCGGCTTCCTCACGTAAATATTCGCCATCTAGCTGTTTTGGTCCAGTGATCCAATAAGCAGTGCCCCCTTGGATAGGACCTGTATCTATGCAGTTAGGTAGATAAGTATTTAGCGCTTCACGAAGGGTTAACCAGCGTTCAAAAAACACTTTATGTAAATGCATCATAAAGGCATCGTAATAGCCTAAAGATAAAAAATGAGCGACTGCGCGTTGATTATTCAACGGCGGGTTACGCATCACCATTTTCCTCAGTTTTTTTAATTCGGTAATAACACCTGAGTCAGCGACAATAAAGCCAATTTGAATACCTGAAGCTAATACCTTCGACAAACAAGAGATATAAACGACTCGATTATCTTTGTCCATACTGCGTAATGCAGGATGAGGTTGACCAAGGAAGTTACTTTCAAATTCAAAATCATCTTCAATAATCAGTATGTCTTGTTCGTGCGCTTTTTTAAGAACATCATCTCGCCGGTCCATCGACATGGTCATACTGGTAGGTGTTTGATGGCTTGGTGTGGTATAAATAATGTCACATTGGTCTAGCTGATTATCAACAATAAGTCCCTTGTCATCAATGGCTTGGTAATGTAATTTCGCGCCTTGCTTTACCAGCAATTCACGCATTTCCGGATAACCTGGTTCTTCAACTGATACCGTCACTGATTGATCAACAAACAGCTCGCAGATTAAATGTAATGCTTGTTGACTACCAACGGTAATTAAAATCTCTTCTCGATTAGCTTGTATACCTCGTCTTGGCAATATCTTTGTGCGAATCTCATCAAGTAGCATTGGGTCATCTTCAGCCCCTTGTAATTCTGACCATTGATAAATTTCACGGGTTGTGTTCGCTTTATTATTGGCTTCCCGCCATTCTTTTACTGGATAGAGAGAAGAATCAAATTTTCCATCAATAAACGGGAAGTTATATTGCTGCCAATTTTGTGGACAGGAAGTTGCGTTCGTTGTAGCTAAAGCACCTTTAAAACGATGGTGATTATTGGTTGATGACGTATCGTAACTTGGTTTTTGTTGATATTGGCGCTCAAGTTCAACTTTTCCTTGAGAAATACTCTCGCTTACATAAATGCCACTGCGTTCACGTGATTCTATATAACCTTGGTCGATTAAATTTTGATAAACCAATACCACAGTGTTTCTAGAAACACCTAACTGGGTCGCTAACTTTCGAGATGAAGGAAGCTTGCTACCTGATGCAAAGGAGCCAACAAGAATTCCTTCGACCAGTTTATGACGTATCTGACTTTGCAAACTGTCATCCAAGCTTGCGTCAATATGTATTAAGCGACTTATCATCTCGTTGGTTATATCTCTATTTAGTGATTCAACTATTAATGAAATTGTTAACTAATTTAATCGTTAAGTAATTCGTTAAACAAACGTGAAAAGTCATTCAAACCTTCGTTTACTAATTCATCGCTGATAGTTAATGCCGGTAAAAAGCGAATAACATTACCGTAAAAACCACAGGCTAATAACACTAAACCATATCTAGCTGCATTAACAATGATAGCTTGTGTTAATTTAGTGTTTGGTTGCTCTGCATCGCCATCAATTACTAGTTCTATAGCGATCATTGAACCTAGGTTTCTAACATCTAAAATTAATTCTGGATGTTGGTTTTGTAACATCGTTAGTCGTTCATTAAAAATAGCACCAATTTGATTTGAACGCTCGATGAGGTTTTCTTCTTTGATGACATCAAGAACGGCTAGCGCAGCAGCACAAGCAACAGGTGAACCTCCATAAGTTCCACCTAATTCACCAGGAAGTGGTGAATCCATTATTTCGCTTTTACCAACAACGGCTATAGGGAAACCGCCAGCGATCCCTTTGGCCATAGTTATTAAATCGGCTTCAACATCTGAATATTCAAAATTGAACATTTTTCCAGTACGGCCAAAACCTGTTTGGATCTCATCGGCAATTAAAACAATACCATGTTAATCACAGATTTTATACATTCGAGATATGAGGTAGTTGGTTCTTAAAGCTGATTTGGATTAGATATTGTATTGTATCGATAACGCCTAAATCACTAGTTGCTGAGGTTTGGCGTTTTTCAGCCAAAGCTTCAGCAATCTGAATGTATATTTTTGTTATATTTTGACCGATGTGACTCGTGACATAATCCCATATACTGGATCAATTCACTCGCTAAAGGGGCCCCAATAGATTCGTTTGTTTGAATTGGCGCGCACTCTTCAACGCATTCACTCAAATTCAAAAATCCGTTGCTTTCGAGCGTGACGGTTCAAGTCCGTCCTCCGGTACCATTTCAAGTTTTTTATAGCTTGAAAACAGTAAACCAGCAATTAGCTGGTTTTTTGTGTCTGAAATTTGACTTTCTTTATGCAGGTGAGGCCGTGTTTGTGCTTGCTAATTAACAGAAACTAAAGTTTTATTAGCTAATGTGTATCTGACCCCATTTATTTATTCTTTTGATTTTGGCTGCAAGCTTTTTAACCATCTCAAACCGTGTGCCGCCACCAGAGGAGACGAATCGCTATGTCCATAGGCCTCAGCAACAACGTTCTCTATTGAAGCTATTCCCTTATATTCTTTATTGCTTAGTTGGCTAACAAAATCTTCGACAAATGGCGCTACCTCTTTCTCTAATTCACCATAAGAAGTTAAGACATTAATCGCAGACTGTGGATTTTTTAAAGCGGCATGTTGTTGAG